>ERZ761602.55-NODE-55-length-251557-cov-8.882752_pt1 | contig 251557 bp, 213 predicted proteins | sample MGYA00512165_ERZ761602 | MGnify/ENA primary metagenome ERZ761602 (study PRJEB28899, sample SAMN02445085) | bioreactor sludge metagenome | biome: EBPR sludge; isolation source: Thorneside wastewater treatment plant | place: Australia: Brisbane, Thorneside... | reverse complement strand
GCAACGCCCCAACAAGGATCGGATTCTCCGCGAGATCAGCCGGCCGCTCGAGCGGCCGGCTGATCTCTTTGCTTCGCAGGGCGATGCCTTCCAGGGGCCGCTTGCCAGTACCGCCGGGCTCGGATATTCTGCTCGGCTTTCCCGGGGCGATGGTCTAACGGGATGACGGCTGAATCGCATTCAGCAAATCGGGGTTCGATTCCCCGTCGCTCCACTTGAGAATTAGGGCGGAATTAAGGGTTAGCCTTTAATTTCGCCCTTAATTCCTTGACATTTCCTTCATCCTCCATCCCACTTCTGGGCATGGGATCAGCAACAAAGAAGCGTGGTCGTAAAGAGAAGCCGCACCGTCTCAGCGACGGCACGTACATCAACGGGCTTCGCAAGCGGAAGAACGATGGTCGCTGGGTGGTCGTTTCGACTGGCAAGATGTTCACGGAGCCAGACGAGCGCAAAGCTGTTGCGCATTTCCGCAAGCTGATGGGCGAGAAGCAGTTTGAAGGTACTGGACTCTCGGCAGAAGAGATCGAATGGCTTCAGACCCCCGCCGTAGAGATCGTTGATCGCAACGCGGCCACGGCTCTCTCACGCGGGTTTGTCCTTGTCGGCCCAACAGACGAGGCATGGAAGAAATTCTGGCACTACGTCGCCGAGCAAATCCGTACACGGCGCAAATGGGTCGCTGAGCAAACTGGAATCGAGGAGATCGGGTACTTCCAGAAGGTCAAACCAGCGGAGAAGCTGCCGACGCTCGACGTGATCAAATCGACTTGGATGACGCATGCCAAGTGTTCGCCCGCACAACGTCGAAAGACGCTAACGGCGTGGCAAGACTTCATCGCAACGACAGGTATCGGCTCAATCGATGAAATCACTCCGCAGCTTGTCGTCGAGTACCAGGACGACGTTTATGACCGAATTGTCACCCCTCGAGGTGGCGAAGAAGGGCCGATTAGCGGAAAGCAGCAGCAGCACCTTTTCACAGGCATCCGAACGATCTTGCGGTTCATCAAGAATCGCGCGATGGCAATCGAAGCGACTTCAAAGGTTCTGGACTACCTCTCGATTCTCAAGCCCTCTCAGACGACGGTTAGCATCGACCCGAAGCCGATTTCCGTTGCCGAATGGAAGTCTCTTCTGAAAAAGGCGACGGGCGACGACCTCGTTCTCGTCTTGCTGATGCTGAACTGTGCCATGTACATCCGCGAGGCCATTCGGCTTCGATGGGACGAGATCAAGGCAGATGGCACCATCGTGACGAATCGGAAGAAGACGGGAAAAATCATTCGGGTGGCGGTGCTTTGGGATGAGACGCTGGACGCACTCAAGAGTGTGAAGCGCAAGGGCGACTTCATCTTCTACAACTACGCAGGGGTTCCTCTCGGCATCTCTGGCGCGCAGATGCGGTTCAACAACTTGGCCGCAGATGCGGAATGCGCGCACGTCACGGGATCGCAACTGCGAGACGGTGCCTATACCGCTGCCGTTGCAGCGAATGTCTCGGAACAGTTGACTCGCCTGCTGGTCGGCCATCGCGGAAGCGGTTTGTCGGATTCGTACGTGGCGCGACAGCCGAAAATGGTCAAACCCGCTTGCGATGCTGTCCACGCGCACTACTTCGAGTAGTCCGCACCAGTCGCCGTCGGTCGGCGGCTCAAAGTCACAGACCCCGACCGAATGCCAACCGCATGAACTGGATCAAACCGTCCATCCATCCGACTGGCTTCCAAGGAGCCGAAGTCGTCTTCATTTCTGAAACGCATCTGCTCGCTCGATGGAATCACTCCGAATGTCGCGGTTGGCAAATCTACGCCCGTTGCAGCACCCGCGCCCGCAGCCAGACGCGCTGGATCGCTGGCGCGGGCGTCGAGAGCCTTACATGGACTGAGGAGGAAGCTCTCAGGTGGGCCGAGCAGCAGATCGCTGTCTGATCCACGCAAGGTGTTCACAGGCTGGATCGCGCCGCGTCCGTCATGTCAAACGACCCATACCCTGAAACCGTCGCCGAAGTCATCGACGACTCGCTGACCTTCAAGCCCGCCGTGCTCGCTGCCCTTACGCGGTTCAAAGCCACCCACCCTTGGCGAGGCACGCTTGACGAGCAGCATGCGAAGTTCAAGGCGTTGCATGCCGAACTCTGTGCTGCATACAGTCTGAACCCGCCGCCGCGCTTGGTCTTTGGGAACGACCACGCCTCATGTAGCGGAACAAGCTGCTTCATCCCCGCGATGAACACCATCGTGCTTCGAGGCAAGCTGTCGGTCGTCACCTTCCTGCACGAGTTCGCGCACGCCAGGGGAAAAGGAGAACGCGGTGCAGCGACGTTCTCGATCAACCTGTTCAAGCGGGTTTGGCCGATCCTGTTCGCGCGATGCAGTCATGACGGACACATGCTGCGGGCACCTCGAAGAGGCTCATAGGTTCCATCCCGTGCCTTCCGAAAGACATCGAGTAAACTCATGCAATGGATGGCGATGGATCACAGCCTGAAGACAGCGTGCCCGACCTTGTAGAAGACTATCACTTCTTCCTCGGCTGGTTCGAAGTCAACTTCGACGCGATGGAAACGCTTGAACGAGAAACGCAGTCTGAACAAGAGGAAACGATCCGTAAGGATTGGGAATCGAAGCGAGACGGCTACGAGCGGCGGCTGGTCCGCATGGCTGATTGTTTTGCCGAGACTGTAGGCGGACTTCGGGCTGCTGCAACTACGATGAACGTCAAAGTTGACGGCCTAGACCGATTAGCCGAGTCGCTCGTCTACAAGCCATTCCATGCTTACCCGAAGCAGTACCCCAGCCGCTCGCTGCTGACCGAGGCCGATACTGATTGCATGAAGTTGATCGGAGCAGCGTCCCTGCCAATTCCAGTCAACGTCCGCGAACCGCTCCGTCCGCTACTTCGCGGCAAACGGTGGCGCGAACTTCTCCAGGCACTTTATGAACTTGGCGGTGGGACGGTTGAAGAACCGATCCGAGCAGAGGACATCGTGGAGAGAGCATTCGGTGGTTTCTCGGACTACAACAGTCATAAGTTACCACTCGCCAACCTCGTAAAGGCTGGTTACGCACACGCGAGCGAGGTTCGCGGCGGTGGCTATTGGTTGTCAGAGAACGGTCGCACCCTTGCTCGACAACTCTCCATAGACGACCCGACGCGAGATTCCTGATCGATTCAGTTGCATCGATAACGCATAGCACTTCCGCGCGCAGGCATTGTGGATTGAACAGGAAGCTCTTTCCATTCTCGGTGGTGTTGTGGTGGCTCGCCGAGTGCCACCGAGACGCCACCGACAACAACGCCAACACTCGATTTACTCCCCGCGTCAACCACGGCCAAAGGCATGTGCGCCATGGCGAGATGGTTGATCGTCTTCTGGGAGTACCCAAATGGAATCGGCTTTACAGGTATCAGATGCTCAAGATGTCGGTCACGCTCAACGCAGGACAAAACAAAGAGCACATGTCGAGTCCGAGCTTCGAGAAACGGTCGATCAACTCGCTGCGCCCTACGCAGCGCACTCGCCTTCAAGCAATGCCGAACAAAGCGGAGAGCTTCACGCAATCATTCCAGTGTCCGCACTGAAGGAACACGTAGTCGCTCGAGAAATTCCGAACGTTACTGTCGATCAGTTCGAGCAGATGGTCGCAAATGCAAAGACGACTGGTTCAGTTGGCCCACGCCAGGTCGTCGTGCTTCCCGACCAGCAGACGGTGATCTTCGGCTTCCAGGAATTGCGGGTTGCCCAACAGGCCAAACTGCCGTCCCTGACCTGCCTGATCCGAAGTGAAGCCGATCCTCGTGGATACGCATTACAGCAAACCCTGTTGATGCCGCAGTGGACCAAGGATCAGCTTGCCGTAATCGCGTGGAAGCTGACTCAACATCTCTCCAAGCAGTACAAGGCTGAACGTGCGACCAAGGCCGCACTCTCGAAGAATGCCGCAGCGATGCAGAGCAGCTTGTCGGTACAGGGTGACGACAAGGTTGTCGAAAAGAAGGATGCACGGAAAGAGGTCGCAGCCATTCGCGGCGTGTCCGAACGGTCGCTGAAGAATCTGGCCGCAATCGCCAAACACGAGAAGGAACACAATCACAAGGGCGAATCGGTAATCGCGCAGATAATGGCGAGGAAAACGACGATTGCTGCGGAAGCGAAGCGCATCGAGACAATGCTCGCCGACTCCAAGAAGGCTGCTGAAGCTGAACAGCTTGCGGCGTTGCCCATTCTTGAAGACTGGCAGACGGGTGAGGCCGTCAACGTTGTCCGCGACCGCTTGTCGGAGCGGACAATTGAAGTACTGCTACTTGATGAAGTTGACCTCGGGACTGATGAGCTTGACCGACTGCTGAAGGTGCTTCTCCCGTCGCTGGACCCTTCAGGCTCCGTTGTGTGCATTACGTCCTTCGGTCATGAAGTTGGGATGCGCACTCAACTGAGTTCCCACAACTTGACGGTCGAACGCCCGCTGCTGATCGACTCTTCCCGTTCACGACAAGGACTTCTCGGTACGCGACACCTCAGTGTTCTGCGTGCAACTCAATTTAGCAGCACGTCGCCGCAGGGGAAAATTCCCGAGTCCGACATTCTGGTTGAGCCTGCCTTCAATGGTCGTGCGTTTGCGCTTCAAGCGGTGCTTGGCTTGTTCGCTCGACCACACACGCTTGTTGTGCAGCCATTTGCGAATGACGAATCGGGTTACTTAGCCGCTCGGCGACTTGAACGGTCCGTTCTGGCCGTCGCAGTGTCGGACGATGCGCACAAAGCGGGAAGAACGCGGATCGATGAAGCGTTGGCCAGCGCGGGCAGCGAAGGGGGTGCAAAATGAAGGCACTCGTATCAGCGTCCGCATTTATCGACGCGCTATCTGCTGTTTTGACCGTTGCGGAAGCAGGTCGCTACGCTGACGGAGATGACGGAAAGACCGTCACCCTTTTGGTAAGGGATAGAGCACTGCAAGTTATCAGGGCGTGCGCATCGAACACTGTGTTTGCTGCGGTGCCGATTCATGGGCGAGCAGTCCCTTCGACAACTCCACTGGCCGTGCCCACCAGCGACATACACGCCATACGATCTCTTGCTGAAGGATGCTCCTGGGTAACCCTCCAAGTTGAGGTTGGATCAGACAAGATGGTTGTCTCAGCGGGCAACCAACACAGTCTGTTAGCGAAAGTGAGCGTCGGCCAGACCTTTCCGCAGCAGCCATCTATCGACTCGGCGTGTCGCATCAGGACAGCCGACCTGCAAGACCTGTTCTCCGTTGCAAGGTTGGTCACGCGGGAGCAGTTCCGTGCGGAGCTTCAGAACTGGATGCTGTCGTTCAATTCTGACGAATCCACTTCGCTTGGGGGCGATGGAGGAGTGTTTCAGATGATCGAGCGACGGGGCATGCGAGAGGCTGTAGTACCCTCGCCGCTTCTTGTGCCCATCCACCTATCAGCACATGAAACAATGCATCGCTTCCTGAAACTAGCTGCAAGTTGTGGCGAACAGCATGTCGATTTTCGTGACAACGGCGAGTCAACGCTCATCAGCGTCGGGAGGGTTGCGCTATGTGTCCAGCGTCATTTGTTAAAACCCTACCCCGATCCGAAGAAGTTCATCGACCGAGAGGCGACGACAAAGCTGGTTGTCGAGTCGATCACTTTCCGACGAGCCATCGCGAAAATGGCCCAAGACGCAAAAGCGGGTCGCAAACAGAATCGTCATCACTGGACCAAGATCGCCTTGAATGTTCCTGAGACTGCGACCCTTACAGCCGTGAGCGAAAGCAGCGTGTCAGCGAGTGTCCCAGTCATTGCGAGAGGCGGTGATTCCGCTGACGCGGGATGGCCTTTGACCGAGATGTCTACAGAGTACCTGACGAAGATCGCAACTACTGCTGCCGATTTCGGCTATGTGCAACTTGAATCAGTGGGGGCAACCAAGCCTCTTGTTATCCGATTCTCTAACGAACCAGCAGTCGTGCAGCGACCGTGGATTAGAGACTTGACTCTCGGAGGAACGCGCCGCGTCACCATGTTTGTCGGGGTCAAGACCCCACGATCTCCCGCCGCAGGGACAAGCTCTGATGATGGCAACGGATCGTGATATCGTGGGCAACTGAAGCCTAAGCGAATCTGTCCGAGGAAATGCCACCGCAAAGCCACCGAAAGCGACTGCCCCATCACGTCCAATGCTCTCCGCCAGACGACGGGATGTTGCCCGCTGCGGAGCACAAATGTCGAGGAACTGAAATGACGAAGATGCAAAAATACTTGGAAACGAACGAAACTCAGTTTGCCGAACGAAAAGTCCTAATGCGTGCGGTTTATGGCCTCATCCACAAGCGTTCGCGTTTGTGGACAGGTGCGGCGCACTTGCGCGAGATGTTGCGGCTGGATAACGAACAACTGCGAGTTGTAATGGAGACGCTGCTTGCTCAACACTACTGGGGTTCTGACATTCCGAGAACATACGAGTTGGATACACCTGAGCTAGAAAGGAGAGAAACAAATACGCCGCTGTTTCCTTATCAGTACCGTTTTGCTCTCAAGGGCATGGAAGACGAAACGCCAAACGATGCCCGTCAGTCGCGCCAAGTTCCGTGACGAACCGAGGAAGGAGTCGCGCCTATTCCGATGAATAGGAGATCAGGCCGCGTGGAAACGGTCGTCTCGGCGTCTTGGGAGACAGCAGGTAAGCAAACAATCCAGAGAACGGTGTCCCGTTCCTCTCAGGCGCGACTCGACGGTCTTTCCACAACAGGCCGTCGAGTTCTTTTTCGCGCGGGGCGTAAAACCCGCCCGTGCCCGCTGACTTCCACGCCGACTGACAGAAAATCTTCCGCGTGTCGCGTGTTTCAAGAAGGACTCGGAACGGCGGATTCCGAAATAGATTCAGAGACGCCGAGCGAAGCGGCGGTTGGATGCTTTCAGACGATCAACAAAACGAATCCGCCTGTGCCTGCGTAGGCACGAAGCATCCGACCGCCGAACACTTCGCAAAGTTGTTCGGCGGTTTCTTTTTGCGCCATGAAGAAGCCACGGGTCTGCCAACTTCGCCTTGATAACCATCGGTTCAAGGACCGACGTGGGAAGTTCATCGAGCGATTCAAGGGCAGAGATGCCGTAGCGACGGATTGGCAAAAGGACGAGTTGGCGAAGCTCGGATACAAGCGCGAGAACCTCTCGCTGCTCCGCTTCCATGTCGCCAATCAGTTGCTTCACAAGTTCAAGAACGCTCGTCGAACAGGCGGGCAAAACGGGGCCACCCCGAAGGTGGATGAGGGCACACCAGCCCAAGAACAGAAAACGGGAGACTAACGCTCCCAATGGGTTGTCCGAGGGAACACGGTACGCGATCCCATCAAAGCCTTTTCGCGTGCCCGCTTGACTGCTCACCCTCGACAGACGGCGAACTGTAAATCGCCCGCAACACCGAAGGTGCGCGCGTTAGTCATTTCAAAAATCGGCCCTTGGCCGTGGCTTGTGCGGGGGCCAGCGAAGCCCATAGGCAATGGGTAGCCGAGCCTCACAAGTTCGGCTCGGCGACGTGGCATTCTTCGTGCTCGCCGATGTGCTTCTCTCTCCGATGCCGAACCGTGCCCGCGAATCTTGAAGTCGTTCCTAGGGCGATTGCTGTTTGTGTTCAGGCGCAACAGCTTCCCACCGTCGTCCGCTCGGAGGATGTCGATCACTGCGCCCTTCGTCTTCATGATCTTCTGGCCGACCTCCAGCAGCTTGCGCCCGTACGGCGTAAAGCCCCCGAGGCGTTGCAGAGTGCAGAAGTTCATCTCGAAGCGCGCTCGCCAGTCATTCTCCAGCTTCTCGAAGCGAGGCGTATCTGTGACCCAGCGATCCCATGCGGTCGAGCTATTCCGCGACCTGACGGTGGACGCATCGGACATCAACTGCCGAACACGCTCGATGACGGCTTCCAGCGGACGGCTCTTGTTGACGCCCAGTTCGACCAGGGCTTCGACGAGATAGAAGTAGAAGCCCTTCTTGTGCGGGTTGGGGAATCGCTTGTGCCGCCGACGCGCCTTGCGGAGTTCAGCGAGACGCTTGTCAGACAGGTGAAAGCGGCGCGGCGTCACCAACGCGCCGCGTCGTCCAATCGGCAATCGCCGTCGTTCCCATGCTGGACGCTCGACGTTCCAGATGATGTCGTCGTACTTCTCGTACCGCCGCTTTGGCGATGTCATCCCGCTTCTCCCTCGGCTCGCTCGGGCAAATGTGGTCGCGGTGATTTGGCCGACGCAGAGGCTCTCGCGCTGGCCATCTGCGCGATGCGCCGCTTCATGCAGGCTTTCACCGCTTTGAGCGAGTGCCATTCATCCGCGCCAAGTTCGATCAGCGCATCGACCTGCATTTGGTAGAAGCTGGGCAGTCGTTGATCGTGCATAAGGAAGCGTCTCTCTCCGCCAGCGCGAAAAACTCCACCATCGCGTCCTCGTAGACGCAGCCGCTGGCGGCGTAGCTCTTGCGCTTGTGGCGAGTCTCAATGATCCCCCGATCTTTGAGAAACTGAAAGGCGACATCCACCTGCGTGAACGGCTCATTGAGCGTTCTGGAAAGCTCCTGCCCCGTGTGCGGCTGGTTGTCTTCCATCGCGTAGGCGACCGCCTCGTAGACCTGCCGTTCGCAGGTGTGAACGTATCGCGTTCCGTCCGACAGTGCGACCGTTCGTTGTAGGCAGTTGGCGATCACCGCGTAGCTGACTGTTCGTGTTCTTCGCATGTTGCCGTGAACGCCCAAGCGGCCTGTAACTGAGTTCCGTGCCTCTATCGGGTCTCAGCAGTGCGCGAGACAGTAAAGGCATGACCGAACAACAAATCCGCTTGCTGCCAGATGGGATTACACCTGAACTCGTCGAAGAGACGCGAGCAATGTTTCAGACGTATTACGCGGAACCGCTCACCGATGACGACTGCATCGAGATGCTCGTCAACGTCTTTCGGCTGTACGAAGTTCTCTTTGCTGACGATGAGACTCGTGACACCGATCAGATCGGTAAGTAGCGACTTGAAGAGTCATTCGGTCGCGCATGTAGGTATCGGCCAGTAGTGCTGATGCTCGCATGCCCGACCGTCTGCTGGACGAGGTGGATCGGCGCGCCGCGCTCAAGGGAGTGGGTGCAATGGCTGTGACGCAGATCGTGGTTGCGGACGCTTCGAGCGATCCCAGCCCGACGAGCAGCCCGCTTCGTGATCCTCAGCAGGTGGCTCGTGTTCATCGGCCCGCCCGCCTTGCGGCTCGCAAAGACGTAGGCGTCATCCACCGCGCCGTCCCGCAGGAGCATGACGCGCGTGAACACGCTCGCGGGGATCAGAATCGTTCGCGTCTTCGATCCTTTGCCTAGGACGGTGATTTGACCGTGCCCGTTCGTTCTCGGCTGGCAGTCGCGCCAGCGAAGCGTGACGAGTTCAGATGCGCGAAGGCCAGCCGCGTACATCAGCGCAAGCATAGCCGCATTCCGAACGCTCGGCTCCAGATCGATCATGCGGAGAAGAGCCGACTCATCAATTACCCGTTCAGCAAGCGTATCTCGCAGGGGCGGCAGACGGAGCGGCTCTGCCGTGTCGAATGGGAGATACCCGATTCGGTGGCCGAAGGAGAACAGACTCTTGACGCCCGCCAGAACCTTCCGCCGCGTGCCTGGCTGCAACCCAGCGACGTCCAGCGAGTCGGCAAAGGCTTGGAGATCGCTAAGGGTCACCTGATGCAGGGACTTCGGCACACAGGCAAGGAATCGGTCGGCGGTTCCTCGGTAGCTCAACTGGGTCGTGTCAGGGCGACCATGAAGCCAAAGCTCGATGAGCCGTTGGTCGTTGTCGGCTCCCGCCCGAAAGGTTGGCTCGGTCGCTTCGACGATGGTGATCGCGTTTTCCATGGATAAACCCTTTGGCCCGAGTACATCAATACTTTCACTTTCAATCGACCCGATTTGTCATCAACGACGAAGCGGCAAGTCATCGGTTTGTGAGCCACAAGCGAACGGTATCGGCCCACACTCCGATGGAATGGCCGCACAATTAGGCAGAACCTTGACGCCGAAAGTGGCGGAAGATGACGCGAATCACGTCCGATTCCTGCTGTCCGTCGAGTCCGTTCGGGAAGTTGACCGCCACCGCTTCGGCGACCGACCGCTCGTCGGCTTGAGTGATGCCCAGCCCTTGGAGACTGCCCACCAGTTCTGCGTAGCGATTCGCCTGAGGCGTTTGCGCTCGCCGCCGTGCCCGAGCAGGCGTTGAGGTTTCTGGACTGCTCTGCGTACGCTCGCGCCTGTAAAACAATACGCAAGAGCCATCAACCCCAACCCCTGTCTGTCTCACCGTTCGCGCCTGATGGATCAACTCAGCGTTGAACATCGGTCTGCGGGTGCGAATGTCGTAGATCGGCATCGGCAGCGCGCCGCGTTCGATCAGTTCGTAAACGCGGGCGCGGCTCAACCCGAGAACGTCTTCCGCGAGTTCACTCAGCGAGACGAACGCCTTCGTCGGCGATACTGTCGGTTGTGCTGGCATGGTCAAACTCCCTGCGACGGCAACGCCGCCGCTTGTTGATGCTGTCTTCCGCCAAGATGCTGCCATCCGCGCTCTGTGAGGACGCGACCCGCGTCATCTTTCTCGATCAGGCCGAGGCGGATGAGCGTCGGCTCGATGGACCGCTCAATCGTTTGTCGTGGCAGGCCGAGCGACGACGCGAGGACGTTCAGGCGCACCGAACTCTGTGACTCGCGCAGAAGGGTCAGATACCGCTGCTCGATGATGTCGAGGCCGAGCGGGTCGAGTTGCTCAAGCTCGCAGGTTCGCGTGAACGTCGCGGCGGATACCGTGCCCGTCGCCTCGGCTTGCATCGTTCGGATACAGGCGTCGAGCAGACGGATGCCGATACGCGGCGTGCCTCGACTTCGTGCGGCGATCATCTCGGCAACGCCGTCTTCAAGGACGACGCTCGCCGACCGTGCCCGCCGCGAGATCAACGTCGTCATGTCCTCGACGGAGTAATGCTCGAATCGCAGGATCAGGCGGAAGCGATCCACCAAAGGCCGTGCCAAGGCCCATTCATCCGTTGTACAGGCGATCAGGCAGAACGGCTTGAGCGAGATCGTCTGAACGCGCCCACCGCTTCGGCCAGGCAGAAAGATCAGGCCTTCCTGCAAGACCTTGAGCAGCGACACCTGAATGTCGGGGGATAGGCTGTGACATTCGTCGATCAGCAGACATCCACCTTCAGCTTGGAGAATCGCGGCGTTCAGGTCGGCGGTCGCGCGCAGCGATTGGCCAAGCGTCTCCACCAAAACAACGCCAGTCTCCTTGGCGATGATGCGGCTGATTTCCGTCTTCCCAAGACCGCCCGCGCCGAGCGCGAGAGTATGCGGAAAGACACATCCGTTGGACTGGTTCCAAGTCGCCTCAAGTGCAACGCGAACGCGATCCTTTATCTGCTGCGCGCCGACGAAATGGTCAATCGTCTGCGGCGCGGCGTTCATGTTCGATGCGGTACTCATCTTCTGCCTTTCTGAAAGCGGAGGCACGGGAACCGTTTGTGATCTGGAGTCAAGTGAACTCGGATCAGCCGAGACGCTTGATGTAGCCGACCGTTCCGCCTGTCATGGCGACGGCGGCACTCGCGGCGGCGGTATCGGAGATCGCGGCAATCGTGAGGGTGACGTACTGCCCATTGGGCAAGCGGACGTTGACGGCGTAGGCGACTTCGACGGCCATTGGTTTGCTCCTTGTTCCAAGACCGATGACCGACTCGTTCAGCCTGTGAACTCTCTGCGCGAACCTGAGAATGCTGAGTGCCGCTCGGCAGCGGAACGCCGTAGATCGAACGAAAGCCGCGTTTTCGCGTCACCAGACGCGATTTGCGAACACAAGTGCGACCCTGACACCCACCTGCGAAGAAGCTGCGACGACCTGAAAACGGGAGTACCCGTTGCTCGCTCTGCCTTCAGCGCGTAAGTCCCGATCCCGCCAGGAATAGATTTGCCAGTATTCAGGCCGTTTGTCGGTGACACCTGTGCGTCAGCCCGAAGACTGTGAAGTCGGCCTTTGGCGCATGGTCAGACACCAAACGCGAGCGTGAATGGCGGAGGAACGCTGTCCCTCCTGACAGTGCGAGCAGTGTGCGGACACCCATCCCAAAGTGCGCTCAAACAGAAAACGCCGCGATCATCGCGGCGTTCCCTTGCGCTCGTTCGGCGCGCAGTCCTTGTGACGGGGCTGGAGGTTTGGCGGAAGGTGCATTTGACGTTGGGTTTCTCGGAAAACCGTACGTCGGTTGCGGTTGTGACGTCCTCACACTTACCTCCTCACTCTAGCCTCCTCAAGTGAGAGGCTTACCCCGAGTCGCCTTCATCGAACCGCGCCGCCGTCGAGTAGGCGGCGAAGAGCCGACCTTCAGGCGTCAGGCAGTAGACATGCCCAGGGGCGAGGGGGAAGAGGTCTGTGACCCAATCACCGAATCGGCCCGGTCGCGTCTCAACGGCCCGTTCGATGATCTGCGGCGTTGACGCGAACACCGTTCGCCGTCCGTCGCGTAGACGAGCAATCCACAGCGGTCTGTGAATGTCGCGGGCAAGCCAGACCGTGCCCGTCCGATGCTCGACGGCGGCGAGGGCCATCGACCCTTTGAGTTCGACCAAGCATCGACGCATGCCCCGCGCCATGTCGCCCGTCACCGAAATGGTCTTCTCGATGACTTCCGAATCGCAGTCGGTTGTGAGTTTGATGCCCAGCCGATCCGCCGCCTCCTCAGGGTCATGGACGATGCCGTTGTGAACGAGCGAAAATGCGACCGAGTTCGTCTTTCCGATGAACGGATGGTTGTTGCGGTTGTCGGAGGCGGGTCCGCTTGTGGTCCATCGGACGTGTCCGATGACGGAGCAGCATCGCATGCGCCGCAACGTCTTCCAGAACGGGTTCGTCGCTGTGAACTCATCCGCCGCGAGCGGCGACTTGTCCGTGATGACGCGATGCCGATGCGGCGCGTCGAGCGGCGACGTGATGCCAACAAAGCCGCATGCATCACGGCCCCTTTCAAGTGACTGCACCAGCAGTTCTGTGAGCAAGCCGTGAGTCTCATGCCAGTCTCCTTCGCGTACGTTGCCGACAATTCCAGTGATGGCGCACATGTTCATTCCTCTCCGACCGCGACGAGTTCGCGGTCTGTTGACGGTGAAGAGGACTTGCTGCGGCCTGTGAAGAACTGCGGATTGAATTTCTTGTACGTCTTCAGCAGTTGCTTGGCCGACGCGCGAAGATGCGGATCGACTTGTGCGTAGACGCGAGAATTGCTCTTCATTCCGATGCAAACCATCAGTGCATCGAACGACTTTCGATCCGCAGGCAGCATCGACGGTGCTGCTTGACAGCTTCTTCGGCAAGCGTGATCGAAAGCGGCTAGGTGGAGGTGCAACCAAGCGCGAGCCTTGGTGGCATCAAGAGTGGCCTGATGCGAACGAAGTTCAATCCTGGGCGAATCGCTCAGCAGATTCGTGAGGTTCAGCCAGTTGTATCGGTCGAACCTTGTGAGGCGGCTGCGCAGTTCGCGCTTCGAAGTCGCGCCGTGAAGGAACTTCGCCTCGTTGGGAAGATAACGGCAGTACGAGTTTGATCTCCGACTCTCGCTGACAAGATGGAAGATCGTGTCCTGATGCCTGTGATAGAGGTTCCAAAGGCTGCGGACGTTGCGCGGGTCGTCGTGCACCTCGTCGAACGAGAGGGTCAAGTGGTGCCCGCAAGAGACGTTGCAACGAAGTCCAAAATACTTTGCGATGTCGAGCATCAGTGGGACGACCGCTTCCCACTCATCGACGCCATCCAGCTTCGCAGTCTTTAGCTCAATAGCTGCGTACCGAATGCCTCGATACCGTTGCTCGGGGACGATTGACGAGTCGTATTCGACGGCGACCTTGACGCCAGGCGGCAACGGCTCGTGCGAATAGCCTCTTGCGACTGCCGAAAGTCCATTTTGTGAGAAAGCATGTGCGAGAGACTCTTGCGCTGATCGCGCATCTGTTCCCGACGTGATGATGAGGAACCCTTCAAATTCGGAACCAATTTTCCGATGCCGATTCAGAGAGGAAACCAGACCCATTTCAGACGCTCCTTGTTAGGACCGTCGAAGGCGCGAGCGAGGAGCCTGTGAGATTCAGCCCAGCGGGCCGTGGTTTTGGGATGGGTCTTCGAAGCGTTGGGACTTCACAAGCGCGGCGGCTTCCCGTACCGCATGATCGCTACCAACAACACATCATCGGGTCCGAAGTTTCCGCTCGGTCGCATTGTCGCTACGCCCGCCGCGCTGGCGGCACTCGCCAGGACTGGCGACTCGGCGCATGAGCTTCTGACGCGCAACGTCACAGGCGACTACGGCACGGTCTGCAAGGAGGATTGGAAGGCGAACGACGACGCTGTTGCGCATGGCGAACGGGTGTTCTCTGCATACCTGCTGAAGGACGGCCAGACGAAGCTCTGGGTCATCACAGAAGCGGATCGGTCGAGCACCTGCATCTTGACGCCCGACGACTACTGATGAGCCGTATGGGGGCCGAGTGAGTTTTGGGATGGGTGCCGCCTCCTCGCGCCGTCGAGTTCACAGGGTACGGTGGGCATCGGTCAGCAAAGGAGAATCAGATGCCTTGGACAATCACGAAAGACTTCATCGCTGACCCAGATGCGCGCCAGCCGTCGAACGCCAACGCGGTAGGCATGGTCGGCCCGCGTAACGCGAAGCTCACAGCCGCCGAGATCATCGCGCATCCGCAGGGCCGCACATTCCGCATGAAGGACGGCGACGGCGAGGTGTACTACGAGGGGATCATGGTCATCACAGACGACGACGGCGACGAAGCGGAGTTCCGACCGCTCGATGATTTCGGAAAGCCGAACGCGGGCGCGACCGACATCGAGTACCAGCGCGCTGATGGATCATGGGAGATGATTTGAGCGGAGGTCACAGATCGCGTCGGCCCTATTCGGTACGCAGCCGATGGGGCCGACGATTTCGTGGCGCGAAAAAATGTTTCAAGGGGCACACCCCAACCCTACCCCCATCTGACCTTTTGAGCCGTTGTCATTTGGGGATACCTTATGTATCCCGCGACACAGCTTTTCTCTTTTGGGATGGGTGCGAGCGTGCCCGCCGTCGTCGCCGTTCACAGGCGCGCTAGGATTCCGCCGCAGCATGAACTACGTCATCGTCAGCATCACGAACGAGAACGACATCCTCGAAGCCGACCTCTCGGCATCCGACGACGGGCTGCATGCCTCCGACCCAAGCTACCACCTGTTGCTCGGCCCCACGCTCGACCGCGACATCGTGCTGACGCCCGCCGAAGCGTTGAAGCGAATCGGATTCGCCGTTGCCGACCAGTTGAAAGACACCGAGCAGATGATCCGCCGCGAAGCGGAAGGCGCGAGGTCGCTACTCATGGGCTTGAACGACGGAGGTCGAGTCGTCCTCCGCTTCGACATCGCGGTGCCGAAAGTCGATGCCGTCAACGCGCTGATCGACGGCGGACTGGCGCGGCAGAAGACGACGGACGATCAATCGGCGGGCTGACCTTGCCCACCCCCATTCAGGTGAGTTGGCACTCCAAACCCTTGTGGGGGTTCCCTTTCTGGATGGGGCACGCTGCCCGTTTCCCTTTCGGGAGCGCAACGTCCACTGACAGCATGTCGTCAGTGGCGTACGGATGATGGATTTAGACGGCAGCTTCGGGTATTCTTTCAAGCCGTAATGTCCGCTATTCGCAGACGTTAGCACTTCCGAGGGGACGAGCGTCAAGTCAGCGTGAGTTCAATCGGATCAACGAACCCGTCTCGCTGCTTGTGCGCGAAGCGGAATAGCTGGTTGCACTCATGATGCGAACGAACGATGACGCCATTTCACGCCAAATACTGGGCGCATCTTCTGACCCTCAAGGGGTCATCTGGGAGCGTTGAAAATCTCTCTCGCTCCATCGCCAACTCGCGCGTCGATCTGAATCCCCACCAAGTTGAAGCGGCTTTGTTCGCGCTGCGGTCGCCTCTGTCGCGCGGCGCGATCCTCGCGGATGAAGTCGGCCTCGGTAAGACCATCGAAGCAGGCATCGTGCTGGCGCAACGATGGGCCGAACGCCGTCGCCACATTCTTCTCATTGTGCCCGCCATCCTCCGCAAGCAATGGCAGCAGGAACTCCGCGAGAAGTTCTACCTGCCCACAGCAGTGCTGGATGCTAAGGCATACCTCGCCGAGAAAAAGAACGGCAGACTCAACCCCTTCGACCGTACTGACTCGCTCATCATCTGCTCGTACCAGTTCGCTGCGGGCCATGCCGATGAGATCAAGCAGATCAGTTGGGACACTGCCGTTATCGACGAGGCGCACCGTCTCCGAAACGTGTACAAGGCCGACGCAAAGACCGCTCGTCGGATCGGTGACGCCATCGGCCCCGCGCCCAAGCTGTTCCTGACGGCTACGCCGCTTCAGAACTCGCTGATGGAGCTTTACGGTATCGTCAGCCTCATCGACGATCATGTCTTCGGCGATGCGGCTTCGTTCCGAGATCAGTTCCTCAAGATCGCCGATGACGGCGAGCGCAACCGCGTTCTTCGAGAGCGTCTCAAACCGATTGTTTCTCGTACGCTCCGCAAGCAGGTGGTCGAGTACATCCCGTTCACTAAGCGCGTTCCGATTACCCAGGACTTCAGCCCGAGCGATGAAGAGCAGACGCTCTACGACAGCATCTCGGCATTCCTTCAGCGCGAGACGCTCATTGCGCTGCCCGCCAGCCAGCGACATCTGATCACGCTCGTTTTTCGAAAACTCTTGGCGTCCTCGACCTTCGCCGTCGCAGGCACGATCAACGGCGTCACTCGCAGACTCGAACGGCTTGGCGACCAGCTTCAGGTCTTCAACGACGAAGACATCGAAGGCATCGACGAGCTTGAAGAGGAAATTGCCGACTCCGATGAAGACGCAGAGTCCACGGACAAAACCGAAGTCGGAGGCGACGACGCCGATGACGATGACGATGACGATGGACGGATCGATCCCAAGCTGCTCAAGGACGAACTTGCCGAGCTACATCGCTTCGGTGCGCTCGCTGACAGCATCAAGATCAACGCCAAGGGGGAGAAGCTGCTCCCAGCCCTCGCCATGGCTCTGGAGAAGGCTTTGGGCCTTGGCGCGGCTCGCAAGGCCGTCATCTTCACCGAGTCCAGGCGAACGCAGGCGTATCTCTTCGAACTGCTGTCGCGCAACGGCTACGACGGCCAACTCGCGATGATAAACGGGTCGAACAACGACCCGAACTCGGCGGCGATCTATCAGGCATGGATTGAGCGTCATAAAGGCGGCGAGATCATCACTGGCTCGAAGGCCGTGGACATGAAAGCTGCCATCGTCGAGGAGTTCCGCGAGCGGGCGACGGTGCTGATCGCAACTGAAGCGGCGGCAGAAGGTGTGAACCTCCAGTTCTGCTCGCTCGTCGTCAACTACGACCTGCCGTGGAACCCGCAGCGCATCGAACAGCGGATCGGTCGGTGCCATCGCTACGGCCAGAAACACGATGTCGTCGTGTTGAACTTCATCAACACCCGCAACCACGCCGACCAGCGAGTCTTCCAGTTGCTCAGTGAGAAGTTCAACCTGTTCAACGGCGTCTTCGGCGCGAGCGATGAAGTGCTTGGGGCCATCGAGTCGGGCGTAGACATTGAACGCCGCATCGCGGACGTGTACCAGACCTGTCGCAATGAAGCCGAGATCAAGACTGCCTTTGACCGCCTGCAAGCGGAACTCGACGACCAGATCACAAAGCAGATGGCGGTGACACGCCAGGCGTTGCTTGAGAACTTCGATCAGGACGTGGCCGAGCGTCTTCGTATCAACAAGGACAAGACGCTTGAAAGCCTGAACGACCGCGAGCGTTGGCTGCTGGCCCTCACTCGCATCGAACTCGACGGAAACGCGACCTTCGACTCCAACCAGCCGCGCTTCGAGTATCGCGGCGCGGATGCGCCTGCTGGCCACTACCACCTCGACTGGAAAGTTGCCGAGCGGCTGGGCGATACGTTCTACCGCCAGGATCATCCGTTGGCCGTCCGTCTGATCGATGCAGCCCTTGGCCGTTCCCTCGATCCGCAACAGATCGTCTTCGACTACACCGCCCACGGCCAAGTCGTCAGCCTCGTCAAGCCGCTCGTCGGCAAGTCGGGTTGGCTCGAACTGTCCAAGCTGACGGTCACGTCGCTCGATACTGAGGAGTTCCTACTCCTTGCGGCCCAGACCGATCACGGCGAGCCGCTCGATGAAGAAACGCTCCGCAAGATGCTTCTGCTGCCAGCGCGGCTCGACGGATCGACGGCGATGACCGTGCCTGATCTGTCGTTCGTTCGAGAGCAGTTGCTCCAAGCTCGCTTGGGCGAAGTCAGCCAACGCAACGCGACCTTCTTCGACGAAGAGGTCGAGAAGCTCGACCGTTGGTCGGATGACCTCAAGGTCGGCCTCGAACGCGAGATCAAAGAGATTGACGTTGCCATCCGAGATGCCCGCAAGGCTGGCGCGTTGGCGGCAACGCTTGCCGAGAAGCTCGAAGCTCAGCGACAGATCAAGGAACTGGAATCGAGCCGTAAGAAGAAACGTGCCGAGCTTTACGTCGAGCAGGACAAGGTTGATGAGCGGCGCAACGGACTCATCGGCGACATCGAGAAACAGCTTCAGACGAAGCATGAGTCGCAAGTGGTGTTCTCCGCGAAGTGGACCGTTGCATGAGATGACATTCAGGTGAAGGAGGCTGATGTGACAGAGCCGACAATTACGTGCCCGAAGTGCCAGAACGAGATCAAGCTCACCGAGTCGCTCGCTGCGCCCCTGATTGCATCAACGAAGCGAGAGTTCGAGAGCCGACTCACGGCGCAGAACGCGGAGTTCACGAAGAAGGAACAGGCTCTTCGAGAACGCGAAGCGATGCTGGCAAAGGAAAGGGAGTCGGTCGATCACCAGATCGCCGAAAAGCTGAAACTCGAACGCGCGAAGATTGCCGCTGATGAATCGAAGAAGGCAAAGCTCGAACTCGGCAACGAGCTTGAACAACGAGCCAAGGAATTGACCGACCTTCAGGTGGTCCTCAAACAGCGAGACGAGAAGCTCGCCGAAGCTCAGAAGGCGCAAGCGGACCTCCTTCGCAAACAGCGCGAACTCGATGACGCAAAGCGCGACTTGGAACTGACCTTGGAGAAGGCGCAGCAGTCGGTCCAAGAGCAAGTGACCGAGCAGGTGAAGGCAGAGAAGGAGAAGATTGCCGTAGACGAAGCTCGCAAGGCCAAGATGCTCTTTTCGCAAGACATCGAGCAGAAGGTGAAGGAACTGTCCGAGCTTCAAGTGGTCCTGAAACAGCGTGACGAGAAGCTCGCCGAAGCCCAGAAGGCCCAAGCGGAACTTATCCGTAAGCAGCGAGAGCTTGACGATGCCAAGCGTGAGATGGAACTGACCATCGAGAAGCGCGTCCAGGAAAGCCTGACCACCGCTCGGGAGCAGGGAAAGAAAGAGGCAGGAGATGAGTTGCAGCTTCGGGTGATGGAGAAAGAGCAAACGATTCTCGGCATGCAAAAGCAGATCGAGGAACTGAAGCGGAAAGCCGAGCAAGGCTCCCAGCAGCTACAGGGCGAGGTTCTCGAACTCCAACTCGAATCGATTCTCAGCGCGAAGTTTCCGCACGATTCGGTCGCGCCTGTTCCGAAAGGCGAGCATGGCGGCGATCTCGTGCAGAAAGTCATCACACCCGCTGGCAGTGTATGCGGAACGATTCTCTGGGAGAGCAAACGCACGAAGAACTGGCAGGACGGTTGGCTGTCCAAGCTGCGTGAGGATCAGCGCGCGGCCAAGGCCGAGATCGCCGTCATTGTCACGACGGTGCTTCCAAAGGGTGTCGAGACGTTCGGTCAGATCGACGGTGTGTGGATCACGCACCCTCGAACGCTCGTCCCTGTAGCCATGTCGCTTCGCCAGATGCTTATCGAGGTCAACTGCGCCCGCCAAGCGACCGAGGGTCAGCAGACCAAGATGGAGATGATCTATCAGTACCTCACGGGTTCGAAGTTCCGCCTTCGTGTTCAGGCAATCGTCGAAGCCTTCTCGAACATGGCCGACGACCTCACGAAGGAGAAGAAGACGACGCTCAAGCAATGGGCGAAGCGTGAAGAGCAGATCACCCGCGTGATGGAGGCAACTGTCGGGATGTACGGCGAGCTACAGGGTATCGCTGGAAAGACGCTTCAAGAGATCGACGGCCTTGAGCCAAAGCTGCTCGAAGACTCAGGGGCCAAAGCAACCACATGAACGGGGATTATGTATGAGACTGGTTCAAGTAAAACTAACCAATTTCCGCTGCTACCACGGCGAAGCCACACTCGATGTTTCTGATCTGACCGTTCTGATTGGGCGGAACGATGCAGGCAAGTCCTCCTTTCTTGACGCCTTGCAGCACTTCTTCGCAGACGATGTCCCAGAGCCCGATGACTTGTGCGTGCATTGCGGCGATGGTGGGCAAATGAAGATTACGTGCGTCTTCGATCAATGCCCGTCCAACCTGGTTATCGACGCGACGTTCCCGACGAGCTTGAAGGACGAACATCTCCTCAACGAGAACGGGCGACTTGAAATCGTGAAAGTGTTCGAATGCCAGCGTGATGCGAAGAAAGCCAAGGCAAAGGGTGTCTACGTCGTGGCCCTTCACCCCTCAGCAGATCAAATGAGCGATTTGCTCGATCTAAAGAACGCTGACCTCAAGAAGCGAGCGAAGGATGTTGCTGCCGACTTGTCCTCGGTCGATCAAAAGGTCAATACGCAACTTCGTCGCGCCATCTGGGCAACATGCGCTGACTTGAAGATTCAGCAGAAAGAACTGGAGTTGAAGTCCGAGACGGGCGGCAAGATTTGGGAGCAGTTGAAGACTTCGTTGCCAACGTTTGCGCTCTTCAAAGCAGATCGCCCGAGCACCGATCAGGATGCGGAAGCACAAGACCCGATGAAGCTCGCAATCAAAGATGCAATCCGCACGCAGCAGGAGGCGTTGGCGGATGTGATCAAGATCGTCGAGCAGCAAGTCAAAGAAATCGCCGATAGGACCGTGGATAAAATTCGCGAGCTTGATCCTCAGTTGGCCAGCCAACTGACGCCGCGAGTCACAAACAAGAACTGGGACAGCTTGTTCAGCGTAAGTCTCACTGGCGATGATGCGATCTCGATCAACAAACGAGGCAGTGGCACTCGCAGGCTCGTCCTCTTGAGCTTCTTTCGCGCTCAGGCGGAACGGGATGCGCTCACGAATAACACGGGCGTCATTTACGCCGTCGAGGAACCTGAAACGAGCCAACATCCGCACAACCAGCGCATGCTGTGTGCGGCATTCGAGTCTTTGGCCGAGAAGCCCGACTGCCAAGTCATCCTGACTACGCATACACCTGTCTTGGCTCGTCGCTTCCCGCAGTCGTCCCTTCGCTTCGTCACAAAGGACGTTGGCAAGCCCGTTGTGAAGGCCTGCGACAACGATGCTGTGCTACGAGACATCACGACCTCCATCGGAGTGTTGCCCGACCATAAGGTCAAGGCCTTCTTCGGCGTTGAAGGTCGCCACGACATCGAGTGCCTGCATCGACTATCTTCAACTCTTTCCAAAACAGAGGCCGACATTCTTGATCTGCGTCAGGCGGAACTGGACGGGAAACTTGTATTTGTCCCGCTCGGAGGAAGCTCATTGGACTTGTGGGTGTCTCGATTGCAGCAGTTGAACGTCAAGGAGTTCTACTTGATGGATCGCGATGTCGCGCCTCCCTCGCCTCCAAAGTACGACGCTGCGGCCAAGCAGTTCGCCGCGCAGGCGAATACGACGGTGTTTGTCACGAGCCGACGCGAATTAGAGAACTATCTCGATCACCGCTTGCTAGTCGCCGACTTCGCCAACTACTCAGGTAGCGGCAAGGATTTCGATGATGTCCCGAGTCTTCTTGCCCAAGCGATCCATGAGCATGCGGAGGGCGCGGGCACATGGATGGCACTGGACAAGGATAAGCAGAAGAAAAAAGAGTCAAACGCAAAGAGACGACTCAACAGCGAGTATGCCGACAAGATGACGCCTGCGATGTTGACGGCGATTGATCCGAATGGCGAAGTGCGAACGTGGCTGAAAGCGGTTAGTGCCGCCATTCAGGCTTAGAAGGAAAAGACGATGGCAGGAAAGACGAAGCTCGAATTGACGTGGATAGGCAAGGAGAACCGCCCTCGGCTGGAGCCGCGCATTCTGCTCGAAGACCCGTCGAAGTCTTATCACGCTGCGCAGCGCGTCAGCGACCGCGACCTCTTCGATAACCGCCTCATCTTCGGCGACAACCTGTTGGCCTTGAAGGCTCTTGAGCAGGAGTTCACGGGCAAGGTCAAGTGCATCTACATCGATCCGCCGTACAACACGGGGTCCGCGTTTGAGCAATACGACGATGGCGTAGAGCATTCCCTGTGGCTCTCGCTTATGCGAGATCGCATCGAACTCCTTCGGCGGCTCCTGAGCGTTGATGGATCGCTTTGGATCAGCATCGACGACAACGAAGGCGCGTACCTTCGAGTGCTCTTGGATGAAGTATTTGGGCGTGCGAACTTTGTGACAACGGTCATCTGGGAGAAGCGCACGTCGAGAGAGAATCGGCGGGTATTCTCGTTCAACCACGATTACCTGATTGTTGTAGCCAAAGATCGGGCGGCATTTGAACAAACGCGCAATCTACTTCCGTTCAACGATGAAGTGCGCCAACGTTATAAGAATCCCGACAATGACCCGCGTGGTCCATGGCAATCTGTTTCTGCGAACGCGATGGCTGGGCACGCAACTCCCAGTCAGTTTTATAAACTGCTTACGCCGAGTGGCACTTTGTTGGAACCGCCCGAAGGACGCTGCTGGCTCTACACTAAGGGCCGAATGGAAGAAGAGATCGCCAAAGGAAACATCTGGTTTGGAAAGGACGGCAAGAACGTTCCTCGCATCAAGAAGTTCCTGCGAGATGCCGAGGGCAAGGGACTTACTCCTGAAACGATCTGGACAGCATCCGACGTAGGTACGAACGACGATGCCAAGAAGGATTTGATCGATCTCTTCGGGGGAAAGCTCGTATTTGATACGCCGAAACCAGAGAGCTTGGTTGGACGTGTCTTGGAAATTGCCACGAATCCAGGCGATTGGGTTCTTGATTCATTCGCAGGGTCAGGAACGACTGGTGCAGTGGCACACAAGATGGGCCGTAGGTGGATTCAAGTTGAGCTTGGTGAACACTGCCAGACCGCGATCCTTCCTCGACTTCGCAAAGTTGTGGATGGAACTGACGCGGGCGGCATTACACGAACGGCTGGGTGGCAAGGAGGCGGCGGCTTCCGCTACTACCGACTCGCGCCGTCGCTGCTGGAGAAGGACAAGTTCGGCCAATGGGTCGTCAGCAAGCAATTCAACGCGGCCATGCTGGCCGAGGCGATGTGCAAACTCGAAGGCTTCACCTACGCCCCGAGCAGCGAGGTCTACTGGCAGCATGGCAACTCGACCGAGCGTGACTTCATCTATGTCACGACGCAGACGCTCACCCGCGAGATGCTCGCCAAGTTGAGCGATGAGGTCGGCGAGGATCGGTCACTGCTGATCTGCTGCGGCGCGTTCCGCTCGGGAACGACCGAATTCACCAACCTGACGCTGAAGAAGATTCCGAAGACCGTCATGTCGCGATGCGAATGGGGCAAGGACGACTACAGCCTCCAGATCGCCGCGCTGCCAAAGGCCGTGCCCGTCGATGACGACTCGCCACCGCCGCCCACGCTTCCGCCAGGGGAACAACGGAAGCAACGCAAAGCCAGAGTGACCGAGCCGAGCCTGTTCGGCGGATCGGATGAGAATGGGAACGGGGGTGCGAAGTGAATCAAGCTGTCGTCAGCATGGTTGCGAATCGATTGAGCCTGCGCCAGCCGCAGCGCGAGTCGCTGGAAATCCTGTCCGAGGCATGCGACCTGATCGGTCTGGAAAAGGGAGCGGACGTGGCAACGTCGCTCGCCTCGCTGAAGGCGAAGTACCCGCAGGTGGAAGAGTTTGAGCGTGACTTCCCATCGCTCTGCTTCGCGCTGGCGACGGGTGTCGGCAAGACACGGCTGATGGGCGCGTTTATCAGCTACCTCTACAAGGCCGAAGGGATCAAGCATTTTTTCGTGCTCGCCCCAAACCTGACGATCTACAACAAGCTGATAGCGGACTTCACGCCGAACACGCCGAAGTACGTTTTCGCGGGCATCAGCGACTTCGCGCTGAACCCGCCTGAAATCATCACGGGCGACACGTACGAAGACGGGCGCGGCGTTCGTGGCGATGTCGGCGTGCCCGTCCGTCAAGGCAGACTCTTCGATGCGGGCGGCGCAGGGCCGATCCACATCAACATCTTCAACATCAGCAAGATCAACTCGGAAGTACGCGGCGACAAACAGCCCCGCATCAAACGCCTGCACGAGTACATCGGCGAGAGCTACTTCGAATACCTTTCCAAACTGACCGATCTCGTTCTATTGATGGACGAATCACACCGATACCGAGCCTCGGCGGGTGTCAAAGCGATCAACGAACTGAAGCCGATTCTCGGTCTGGAACTCACCGCTACACCGCAGGTGGAGAGCGGCAAAGGCGTCATCCCGTTCAAGAACGTCGTTTACTCCTATCCGCTCGCCGAGGCACTCAAGGACGGCTTCGTCAAAGAGCCAGCCGTCGCCACCCGCGAGAACTTCGACAAGAACGCCTACGACGAAGAGGGACTGGAACGTCTGAAGCTGGAAGATGGCGTGCGTGTCCATGAGGAGGTCAAGGTTCAGCTTGACGTGTACGCTCGCGATTTCTCGGCTCGTCGCGTGAAGCCGTTCATGCTCGTCGTCGCCAAGGACACCGATCATGCGAACGCGCTGGTCAAGCTGATGGAGGACGAAGCGTTCTTCAACGGCCAGTACAAGGGCAAGGTCATCACCGTCCACTCGCAGACCAAGGGCGAGGAGAAGGACGACATCGTGCAGCAGTTGCTCACGGTGGAAGACCCGAACAACCCCGTCGAGATCGTCGTCCACGTCAACATGCTCAAAGAAGGCTGGGACGTGACGAACCTGTACACGATTGTCCCTCTACGCACGGCCAACTCGCGAACGCTGGTTGAACAGTCCATCGGGCGCGGTCTGCGCTTGCCGTACGGCAAGCGGACGGGTGTCGCAGCCGTTGATCGCCTGACCATCATCTCGCACGACAAGTTTCAGGAGATCATCGACCACGCCAACGACCCGAACTCGATCATCCGCAAAGGGATCGTCATCGGGCGCGACATCCCCGACATCAAGTCGAAAGTCGTGGTCATCGAGTCCAACATCGCGCAGCAGCTTGGCATCGCGTCTGTTGGTGTCGATGTCGCAGGCACGGACAAGAAGCAGCCGACGCTGTTCGCCAAGCCCGAGGAGCAAAAGGCGGCGCAGCTGACGTATCAGGTACTCAAGCAGTTCGAGAAGCTGCCGACATCGGCTGATCTAAAGAAGCCTGAAGTCCAGGCGAAGATCGTCGAGCAGGTGAAGGCTGCGATGGCGGCGCAAGGCGGATCGCAGGCCGAGTTCGAGCAGTTCAAGGAGAACGTCGATCTCGCAAAGGTCGTCGCCAAGACGGTGGACCTCCACATCGACATGTCCATCGACATCCCACGCATCGTCGTTGTGCCGACTGGCGAGGTGACGAGCGGCTTCAAGGACTTCGACCTCGACGTATCGAGCATCAACCTCCGCCCGATCAAGCAGCGAGTCCTCATCCAGAATCTCGGCGACGGCCAACGGCACACGCTCGAAAGCGGTGCTTCCATTGCCGTCGAAGAGAAGCTGGAAGATTACATCGTTCGTGGGCTGATCGACTTTCCCGACATCAACTACGACGAGCATGCCGAGTTGCTCTACAAGCTCGCTGGACAGGCGGTCGCGAAGCTCAAGAGCTACATGTCCGACCCAGACGACGTGCTGAACGTGCTGCTGGTCCATCAGCGGCTTCTGGTCCAGACGATCTACGGCCAGATGGAAAAGCACTACGTCGAGAAGGCAACGGCGTACGAGGTTCACGTCAGCAAAGGGTTCACGACCATGCGTCCCGTGAACTGCACCAGCGCGGATGAAGACATCCGCGACTTCCGAACGCCCGTGGACCAGAAGAAGAACATCCGCGCGATGCTTTTCGGCGGCTTCAAGAAGTGTCTCTATCAGGTCCAGAAGTTCGACTCGGATACCGAGCGGAGGTTCGCGTCGATCTTGGAGAGGGACTCGTCGGTCCAAAAATGGTGCAAGCCGCCGCGCGATGCGCTGAAGATCGACTACTCGAAGAACGACAGCTACGAACCCGATTTCGTGGTCGAGACGGAGACAGGCAAGTTCGTCTGCGAAACGAAATCAGTGGATGAGATGCAGAGCGATGAAGTGAAGGCGAAAGCCCGTGCTGCCGCCATCTGGTGCGCCAACGCGACCACGCATGGCGGCGGAAAGCCGTGGAAGTACCTGCTGGTGCCGCACGACAAGGTGGACGACTCGAAGTCCCTCGCAGGGCTGGCAGCAACGTACGAGGTGAAGGCAGAATGAGCGTGACCCAGGACTCCTTCATCAGCGTCTTGGACGTTGCCCCCGAAGCAAACGCTGCGGATAGTCCTCGCGTCAGAGCGGTCTACCGCAAGGTCGCTGCCGATTGCCTTTCCGCCGACGACGTGGATGCGACGTGGGATCGAGTCGATCAGACGATGACCGCCGAGCTTCGTCGGACGGATGAGCAACTGCGCTCGCAGTGGCGAGCGTCGAGGCGGTATGGCGACCAGGCGGCGCGTTTGAACGCCCAGCGGCGACTGGCCGAGCTTGCCGAGCGTCGGCGCAGCCAGCGCGACCTATACGAAGAGGCGATGACGCACGTCGGCCTGCTTCGCGGCAAGCACATTGAACTGCTGGAATGGGCGATGAAGTCGAACCGCCAAGGGTGGCGGCTCAGTGAGCAACCCGATTCGGATGAGACGCTGTGCCAATCGTTCGTGATCGTTCTTGAAGACGGGGAAGAAGTCATTCCCTATCGCAAGCGACCGCGCGGCCAATCCTACGCGGCGTTCTTCGTATCGAATAGCGGCAACAAGCGGCAGGATGCCATCGACGTATTCACCGAGTCCGAGCTACGCCGTCTGGTCATCGGGCTGGGGTATCGCGCCTATTGCCGAAACCGCGAAGGCACGCGGGCGGGACTTTACACGGCGCAATCGCCGAATCGCGTTCGCTTTCTTGAGAGCCAATGAAGCCGACAAGTACAACCTCCGACGACTGGAAGCCCGCTCTCGCTGCTGCGGCGCGGACGAGTACCGTCATCGGCTGGGAGAAGATCGAGCATCGCCAGCACGCGTTGCTAGTCATCACCGCAATCAAGGCGTTCGGCGAGGACCAACGCGCCAGCTTCTACATCGAGCAGCGGACGGGTCTAGGCAACGTCCCTCGACCCGATCTGATCCTCCTCCACCCCGATGTCGGCGTGCTCGTCGTCGAGAACAAGGGCTTAGGCCTTTCTGACATTCATTCCGTCGAGGGAACAACGCTCTCTCTCATGCGGGATGGGCGTTTCAAGCGTGAAGACCCGTTCCATCAGTCAGAGAAGGTATCGTTCCGCCTGCGTGATCTGGCGGCGAAGCGATGCAATTTGGGCGAGGCGTTGTTTCTGCATACGGCGGCGTTGCCGAGGCTGTCACGAGCGGAGTTCGAGAAGAAGTTCGGCGTCCATTGGCCGATGGAGACGCTGTTCTCCGATGCGTGCCTGTCGCCTGTCGAGTTCCGCGCTCAGGTACTCGGCTTTTCGGAAGCAAAGCAGCGTGACGCGAAGCGGAAGTCCAAACTCTCCAAGCGCGCGAACGATGCCGTCCGCATGGTTCTCGACGGCAAGAGCTTCCTCCACAGTCCACGCACGGTTTACGTCGAGAACGCGAGTCCCGATCTTCTGGGAGTTCAGATTCAGGAACTCGAACTCGGCCTGAAGAGTCCAACCGAGCAGCAACGCGAGCATGGCCGAGCGGACATGCGGGGCCAGCATCGCCTGTTCCGTGGCGTTGCGGGTAGCGGCAAGTCGATCCTGCTGGCCCTGAGCGCGGCCCAGACGGTCGCACGGTTCGCCACGGAAACAGGCGATCTGTTCAACGCCCAGGCGAGCAAGAAGCGGGTGCTGGTCGCCTGCTTCAATCGCACCCTCGTCCATTACCTGCGGCAGCGCATCGATGATCGGTACGGACGGCTGACATGGGACAAGCCATCCGATGAGATGCTGACTGTCATGCACTTTGAGCGGCTTGTGAAGACGCTCGAAAACCGTGACCAACGACTGGCAACGGGTCTGACCTTCAAGGAGAAGGAGGAAAGGGCCAAGCTGCTCATCCAGAAGTTCGATGCGCTTGATGAGAAGTCACGAGATGCGCTGAGCTTCGATGCCGTTTACTTGGACGAGGCGCAGGACATCCTTCCCGAAGAGATTTCGCTCTTGCTGCGATTGGCCCGTAAGGACGACAAGGGCCAACAGACGTTCATCGTCTTCTACGACAACGCGCAGAACATCTACGGCGTCACGCAGCCTGTCTGGGAGAAGCTCGGTGTCAACATCTTGGGCGGTCGAACGGTGTTCCTCGATCAATGCCTTCGGAACACCACCGAGACGCTCTCGCTCGCGTTCAACGTTCTCGTCGGCGCGTACGCGCCTGAGGGCGAGCGGGTGACGACCCGCAAGTTCGCCGACGTGGCGAGCCTGCGTCAACGCGGCCTGATCGAGGAAGCGGACGGTCGCTTCGACGTGCGATTCGCTCCGCGCAAGGGGCCATTGCCGTTCGTCCGTTGCTATCCGTCTCGGCGCGCCGAAGTTCAAGGCGTTGCCGACGAGATTCGTCGGCTCGTTCAAGAGCAAAGAGTCGTGCCAAGCGACATCTTGGTGCTGTACAAGACTCACTACGCCTACAAGGATGATCTGATCCCCGCGTTGGAGAGCGCGGTCGGAAAGGGCCATCTTGTTCGTCAGGTCCGCAGCGATGATCTCGACAGCAAGTCGAGGCCGTTGATCGAGGACGGGACGCTAACAGTCAGCACCATCGCCAGTGCCAAAGGCTACGACGCGCCCGTCGTCTTTCTTCTTGGCGTGGACGACCTCGCAACGGACACCAAGGGTCGCGCGAGCTTTTACGTCGGAGCGACCCGCGCGAAGCTGTCTCTGACCATCACAGGCATGGTCCGCGAGAAGCCGACGCTGCTCGACGAGATCGCCAGGACGGCGACCGCTCTCGGCCCAGCGGATCGAGTCGTCTGGTACACGCCGAGTCAGCGACAGGCGCGGACGACGCCGCCACCGCTTCCGTCAAAGATCGCGCCGCCTCCTACGACTGCGCTGACGTTCACCTGCCGTCATTGCGGTAGCGGCAAGCTCCACGCTCAACACGGCAAGTTCGGGTACTACTTCGTCTGCATCGATTGTGCAAAGAACACGCCGATTCAGACTGCGTGCCCGACGTGCAAGAAGCGCGAGCGGATTCGAAAAGACCAGCTTCGGTTCTTCGGGGAATGCGAAGCCTGCAAATCGTCGCGCGTTGTCCACACGAACACGCGGCTCAACGAGATTGGCAACTAGGAGATCGGTCAATGAAAGCCACGGAAACAAAGCTGCTCGATTTCCTCAAAGGACCAAAGCAGTTCATCATTCCGATCTACCAGCGCACCTATAGCTGGACGTTGACGCAGTGCGAACAGCTTTGGCGTGACATTGAGCGCGCCGCAACAGACAGCAGCGTCTCTGGCCATTTCATCGGCTCGGTCGTCTACATCCAGAAGGGGCTTTACCAAATCGCTTCGGTCCCCCAACTGCTGGTCATCGACGGGCAGCAACGCCTCACCACGGTGTCGCTGATCTTGACCGCGCTCGGTCAGTCGCTCCAAAAAGAAGGTGAACAGTCCGAAATAACACAGAAAAAGCTGACGAACTACTTCCTCGCCAATGCCGAAGAGGATGGCGATCTCCGCTACAAGCTGCTCCTTACCCAATCTGATCGCCCGACGTTGATGCGGATCGTCGATGGCAAGGAGGCTCCAGAAAAGCCGTCGAAGCGAGTCACTGAAAACTTTGAGTTCTTCAAGGGGAAGATTGCTGCGTCGAAGCTCGATCTGAACACCTTGTACAAGGGAGTCGGAAAGCTGGTGATCGTGGACATCTCACTGGATCGCGAGCATGACAATCCGCAACTCATCTTCGAAAGCCTGAACTCGACGGGCTTGGAACTCAGCCAGGCTGATCTGATCCGCAATTACGTCTTGATGGGACTTGAGCACAAGCAGCAGGAAGCGTTGTACTCGGATCATTGGTTCCCGATGGAGCAGAGTTTCGGCCAAGCGGAGTACGCGGCGCAGTTTGATCGATTCATGCGCGACTACCTGACGCTCAAGGTTGGTCGCATCCCGAACATTCGCGAGGTGTACGGTGAGTTCAAGACGTATGCGAAAACTCAGGGGAGTGGCGATGACGCGATACTCGCGACAGTGGCAGACATTCACCGCTATTCAAAACACTTCGTCCGAATAGCGTTGGAGCGGGAAGCAGACAAGGAGCTTCGTCAGGCGATTGCGGACATCAACACGCTTCGTGTTGATGTCGCCTATCCGTTCCTGCTGGAGGTGTACGATGACCACGCGAAGGGACTGCTCACCACCGACGAGCTACTCCAAATCCTCCGCACGATTGAGAGCTACGTGTTTCGCCGAGCCATTTGCGGCATCCCAACGAACTCCTTGAACAAGACCTTTGCGACGCTCGCGAAAGCGATCAACAAGTCGAAGTATGTCGAGAGCTTCACGGCGGCGATGCTGGCCAAAGACTCCTACCGACGATTTCCAAGCGATGACGAGTTCACCCGAGAATTGGCCGTCAAGGACGTGTACAGCTTTCGCAATCGGAACTACCTGCTTCGCAGGCTCGAAAATGTCGGTCGCAAGGAGCGTGTCGTCGTCGAGGAATACACGGTTGAGCACATCTTGCCGCAGAACGAGGAATTGCCTGCTGCGTGGAAAGCTGCCCTCGGCGAAAACTGGAAGGAAGTGCACGCCCGCCACCTGCACACTCTCGGGAACCTCACGCTGACTGGGTACAACTCCGAGTACAGCGACAGACCGTTCGCTGAGAAGCGAGACATGAAAGGCGGCTTCAAGGAGAGTCCCATCCGCTTGAATGAGGGGCTAGGAGTACTGGCCGAGTGGACGGAGCAGGAGATCGTCAAGCGAGGTGAACGGCTGGCCAAGCTGGCTGCGCAGGTGTGGAAGATTCCGTTACTCCCTTCAGAGGTGCTAGACCAATACCGTAAGAGCGCGAAAGACGAGTCGGATGATCACGTCTACACGCTTGCTGACCATCCGAAGCTCAAGGGCGACATGCTCGACCTGTTCATTCTGTTCCGAGAACGCGTGATGGCATTCGGACCTGACATGAAGGAACACATTCTCAAGCTCTATGTCGCCTTCAAGAGCACGACGAACGTCGTAGATGTTGTGCCGAGGAAGCGAAAGTTGCGGCTTGCCGTCAACATGGATTTCAAGGACATCCACGATCCCAAGGGGCTATGCGTCGATGTCACGGGCAAAGGCCAATGGGGCAACGGCAATGTTCAAGTCCGCTTGCAGGACGCGACCGAATTGGACGACGTGCTTTACGTCGTCCGACAGGCGTATGACCGACAGCACGCCGCTGAGAAGACTCAAAAGTAGCGCATTTGACGCGCCAGTTCCGACCAGCCTCCGCGTGGCACGCGTTCGCGGCCCACTTTGACTCGTCGCTTGCGCGTGGGGTCGTGTTAGTTGGCTGGCGAAGGCAGATGCGGAGAACTTCGCGGCGGTGTTGGCGAAGGCAGTGAAATACGAAGCGAGGAACTGAAGGAGAGAGTCATGGGAAAGAAGGCGGCAATAGTCTCGACGCCGTGGCAGTACACGCTGGACACAAGGCGCAAATTCAATCTGCTGCGAGTGCGAAATCTCGTCCAAGCATCAGATGACAAAGGATTGAGTGACAATCTTCGAAAAGACATCCTCCGAGCGGCTGTCGTCTTGCTTCATGCGACCGTTGAAGACGTGATGCGTTCAGTATCGCGTGAACTGCTGCCACATGCTGACGCAAACGTCCTTGCCCAGATACCGTGCGCCGTGGAAGTTGGTGGCAGTCCAATCCCGAAGTTTACGCTTGCGCAGATACGCGACAAAGTTGTCGGAGGTGTGGAAAGGTACGTCAAAGCGCGAGTCAAATCGCATTTAGACAGGACGAGCTACAACAATCGCGCCGACTTGGAGAATGCCTGCAAGCTAATACCACTTGACGCTGAAACTGCGGGAAGGCTGATACATGCGATTGAACCGATGATGAAGCGTCGGCATGAGATAGTTCACCGCTCCGACCGCGAGGACATGGCAGAACACTTCGGGAAGCAAAAACACATCTCAAAAAAGACGGTCGAGACTTGGGTGGCATCAGTGCAAGACTTTCTCGAAGCTGTCATGCACGAGGTAAGCCATCCACCGAAAAAGGCCAAGTCGTAAGTGTTCCCTCGCACGTCCAGGCGTCGATAGTGCTGGATGCCAAAGCAGCAGCTAACAAAAAAACAACTCGACGACGTTGACGCGGCCTTGCCGTTCTTCGGGTACTACTCAAACCGCGAAGAGTTTGTAGTCGCTCTGAATCGTCCGCGTTGGAGTGTCGCTCATCGGACTCGGAATGCCCGAGCCAGTTCCGCCCAGCCTCCGTGCGGCCCATGCTCCCGTCCCTCTTTGACCCTCCGCATCCGCTCTGGGTCGTGGTAGTTGACGGCCTTTTTGATAAATCCCTTCAGCCGCTCCATCGCGGCCTCGATCTCTGCCTGCTCGTCTCTCTCATTGCGCATGGTGTCCCCCAGAAGTTGACGTGTATCGGTACACTGGGCTTCTTCTGCCGCTGGCGTGCCGCCTCCTTCTTCGATGGTCGGTGAACGGAAGCGATAGCAGATGAGCTTGAAGGAGGAGTCGTGGATGCATTCGAATCGCTGATGTCCATGCTTTTGCGGCACAACGGGTACTGGACGATTCCGAGCCTAAAGGTGGAAATCTCGAAAGCCGAGAAGCGCGAGATAGGCAGGTCAAGCTCACCGCGCTGGGAGATCGATCTTGTCGCCTACCAAGGCTCGACGAACGAGATACTTGCCGTCGAGTGCAAATCGTTTCTCGACTCTCGTGGGGTCGTCTTTCAGGATGGGCAGTTCGACCCGCCAAAGCGGTACAAGATGTTCACTGACCCAACGCTGCGAGGCGTTGTCTTGAAACGGTTGGCAACCCAGCTTGTCGAGACAGGTGCTTGCGCGAAGAACCCGAAGGTCACGCTCTGCATGGCAATCGGCAAGACCGCAAGCTGCACAGATCGCGCCGCGCTTAGCAAACACTTTGATGCGATGGGCTGGCGGCTGTTCGACGACAACTGGATCAGAACTCGGCTCGCGACCGCATCCGAACGCGGATACGAAAACGACGTGGCGTTCGTCGTCTCAAAGCTGCTGCTGCGGAAGAGGTCTACCGACAAGGAATGACTTGGTGCGGGAGAAGGTCACGCGGATGATCTCTGCATGAGCAAGCGCGATCACAAGACCTACTACAAGGTGTTTGCACTTCGAGACGGCACGGTCACTTCTGTCTTGGAGACAAGAAAGCCGTCAAAGCGAACGCTGGGGCGTGAGCCAAAGATTGATGAAGACGGAGTGTTCCTCGAATACCCGACAGATGCGATCACTTTCGAGGAACATACGGATGCTCAGCGAATCCAGAAACACATCACGATTGCGACTGCGATAAACGTGAAGCGAGCGGTGCGGAAGCTGGTGTTGCCTCCGCTGGCCGCGATCACCGAAGAACTGTCCGCAATCCGTCGTCAACTGGATCGCATCGAGCGAAAGCTAGATGAGCACGGCAGGATTGCGTGATGCAAATCGTGTTGGCGGCGTCTGGATCGCGCGGGACACGTCATGAAGAGTGCCAACCGCGCACTCGAATGGTCAGTTCGCAGCCGTGGCAGCGTCCAGCTGCGCAGGCAGGTACGCGATCATGCCCATGACTTCTGCGATAGACGGGACGCGCCGCCGAACGCGGCATCGAACGAGCAGCGGGCACTGTCGCTGACGGATCAGGTCAAGCTCTTCCCCCGTGAGGGGGACTGCTTGAGCATCTCGTTGAAGGTCTGATCCGCCTGCAGCGACAACCAGATCGACATGCGCGAGTTTGTGCCGCCAGTACGTTGTGACGATTGCCGCCGTGCCCGCTTGCTGCCAGACCGAAAGAAGCCTTGCGTCGTCTGGGATGCGGAAGGCGAACGGCTGATCGTCGCAGCGACGAACGATGTCGGCCAGAACTTCGACGCTCGCCGCGAGCGGCAGGCTGTCGGCGGGCGTGGCCAGGAGCATTTGATGGCCGTCCGTCAGGGCCGAGAGATCGCGGCTAGTCAGATCGAAAGAGAAGACGTTGATGTCTTGGATCACAATCGCGTCGTGATACGATCTACCCGATTCGCCGTCCACGAACCGCCTTTAATGCTGCCTTTAATTATGTTTTCGACCGCGTTTTTAGCTCAAAATCGCCGTTCTTTTGGGTTCGATTCCCCGTCGCTCCACTTACATCAACCGCCGCCCGCATTTTCCTGCGTGCGGCGGCTTTCGTTTAACCGGCGATCTTCAGATGTCTTTTTCATCAGCGCGTGCCCTGCCCGGTCATTTTACCTTGTCGAGCAGCAGAAACCGGTTTGGCTGCAGTTCGTCGGTGATGTCGTCAAAGTTGGTGGCGGTGCGTTTGTCGTTGTTGACATGATCGATCCAGAGATTCACGGGGCGCATGACGGCCAGGCGGTCGTCGTGCTTGATGATGAGCTGCGCCTGAATCTTCGAGCGGTCGATCTTGTACCAGGCGGTGTTGCTCGCTTCCCACTTGGTTTCGCGGTTCCACTGGTCGCTGTGAAAGCAGACCTTGAGCACTTGCGCATCGGGCTGCACCGACTTCCATCGCTCGATGGCCATCGCTTCCATCGCGGCGCGGTCGCTGCCGGTGTAGCGGTCGGGGGGAAGCGTGTTGGCGGTGATGATGCCTTCGCTTAGTTGCGCCTGCTGGTTTTTCAGGTCGGCACGGAGCGCGGCGAGCTTTTCCATGTACGGCCTGGCGGCGGCAGGATCGACTGCGTTGTAGAGATTTACCTTCTCCTCAACATAGCCGAGTTGCTGCGGAATGCCGCCGTTGAAAAAGGCGGGCTTCTGCTCGGCAACGGCGGTGGCGGCCATGTCATTCACCTGCTTGATGTCGCCGTCGATCATCGCGGGCGCTGATTGAAGCCACTGGCCAACCTGCTGGGCGAACGCCTGATAGCGCGAATCAAAATTGACGGCCGAGCCGGCGATTTGCCTGCCCGGTTCGGTATCCTGCTTGAGGAAGTCGGCGTACTTTTCCATGATGCGATTGCGCTCGCCGCGGGCGGCGTCGGCGGTGTTGACGATCTCGACTGCCGCCGGGCGGTTGGATTGAATGAGATCGCCGTTAAACATCTGCGCCAGGCCCGCAAGGCGCTCGCGGTCGGCGGCGAAATCGGGGTAGCTGTTGACGTCGATGAGCTTTTGCAGCTGCGCGTGAACCGGGCCGAGCGCCGCGTCGGCGGCATTGATGCGCGCGACGAGGGAGTTGTATTGCTCAGCCGCTTCGGCGACGCCACGCCCATCGGCGGGGAGCTTGGCGAGGGCGTCATTGGCAAAGCCGAGTTTGCGCTGGGCTTCTGCGATGGTGGAAACGCCGCTGTTGATCTTGCGATGGTCGAGTGCATTCTTGTCGGCGGTGGTGTTGGCTTGCTCGACGAGCTGATCGAGCGCGTTGGCGTAGCCGTCGACTTGATTGAGGTTGAACTTCGCGCCCTTGAGGACATCTTCCTGCCGGTAATCAAGCTTGGCCCCGCCGGCACCTGCGGCGGCGGCGGGCTTGGCGGGTTTACCGGGTTGCTGTGCGGGCGCTTCCTGTTTTGCGGGGGCGTCGGGCTGGGATTGCCCGGTCAGACGCGCTTCGAGCGCCTTGGCATCGGCCAGCGTCGCATCGAAGCGGGCGCGCAGCTCTTTCACAGCGGGATCGTCACCGGGAAGCTCTGCAAAGCGCGATTCGAGCGTGGGCACAGGCTGCATGGCGCTTTGCAGCCGCGACATGGCGAGCTTGCCCCTGGAACCGGCGGGCACGCCTTCGCCGGGGCCGGCGGTGTCGAGGGCCAGCTTCATGCCGGCTTCAAACTTGGTCTGATAGTTGGCGGCGTCGGCAAGCACCTGCTGCTGCCGAGCGGTGAGTTCCGCCGCCCAGGAAGCACTCGCCTCACTCACAGGCAGTGCTATGAGCAGCCCCAATACCGCCGTGAGGACTGTCGATCGACCCAACCGCTGCACAACACATTGCCCCAGACATTGCCCCAGACATTGCACGAGAGATTGCACCAGATATTGCAAAAGGCCCATTCGCATCGAATCCTCTTTCCAGCCCAAGTTTGCCCCGAATTGTCATCACATCATCCGCGACGCGCGACTTGCCCGCCGCGCGAAGCAACAGTTGTTTATCTGAATGTAAGTCACCCGACAATCAAAAAGTGAGCCGGGACATAAGGAATTTTACTTTGGGCGCTTTTTGCCGGCTTCGCCGCTCACGCCGAAAATGTGAAACTGATGCGACAGCGGTTCAAAACCGTGTGCCTTGCAGACTTCGTCGCGCAAGGCCCGCAGCTTCTCGCTGTTAAACTCCACAACGCGCCCGGTTTCGACGCAGATGAGATAATCATTCTGCCGCCCGGCGGTGATCACTTCATAGTACGCCTGCTTGTTATCAAAGAAGACCTGCCGGAGGATGCCGGCATCCTGCAGATGCGCGAGCGTGCGATAGAGCGTCGCCCGGCTGGCGCGGTGGCCGGATTGTTGCAGCGCGCTGATGATCTGTTCCGGCTCAAAAAGCCCCTCACGACGGAGGACCGAATCGAGGATGACGGCGCGTTCGGGGGTGAACTTCAGCTTCTGCCCATGCAGGTAACGGCGAAAGACGGCGCACACCGGCTCATACGGCATCGCCGCACGGTGAACCGACCGGCTCGACCGGGGGATGGACGGAAGAATCTTCTGGGCCGACATTGCAATGGATTCTACCCCAGAGTTCGGCGGCGGGAAGATCTCGCGGGCGATAACGTAAGTTTAATTGGGCAATGCAGTTATGCGATTCTGGGAGTGTCTGGGTGCGCGGTAGCTGGACGAGCCAGCCGGGCCGGGTGAGGGAGGTGGGACGGTCGATGCGTCTTTCTGACGATTGATTTCGGTTCTTCACTAACGACGGCGGTGGGAGTTGGGTCTAAGATAAGGTGGGCTGTGGTGATGAACTGCTGCGGCCGGACCATGAAAGGGAGCATGCGGAAATGAATATGAAATCTTTACTGCTGGCGAGCTTCTGCGCCGCGACCTGCGCCGCTGTAACCGTGCGCGCGGAACCGGCGCAGGCGGCACCGACCGACGCGCGCGGCGCGCCGGCGGAGGCGGGTTTCGTGCCCTTCGAGTTTGCCAGCCCTTATGGTTACAGCCCGTTTACGCGCGATGCGCGCGAATACTTCGGCCAGGCACCTCTCGACTGGCCCGCGGCTGAGGTGCGCGAGTTTATGTATGCCCGGGCGCGCACGATCCTGGCGCGTTGGGAGATGATCTACGCCGGCGACCGAATCAATGAGCAGGTCGATCGGTACAAGCGGCAGTACGAGCGCTCTGATGCATTTCAGGAAGCCAAAGTCGCGGAAGATGAGGCCTGGCAGAATTTGCAGCAGGCAACGGCGTCGGTGTCGGCACGGCTGATGGACGATCCGCAGTATGCGACGAACGTCGCCCTGGCAGCCGACTTGCGCACGCGGATTGATGATCGCGCCTATGAAGACCCCAGTCTGCTCGCCGGCAAATATGTTGCGTCGTCGCAGTTTGATCTGGCGCTCGCCCGGCTTGGTTATGCCAGACGCGCCTCAGCGCTGCGCGCCGAAGCGATGGCGGGTGATCCCACCGTGGTCGAAGCGCGCGCGAGGTTGCAACTCGCAGCGGCCAAGCGCGCTTCGCTCCAGAAAGAGTTTGAGAACAAGCTGAAGGACGATCCAAGGCTCCTTCAGCTTCGTCTCGACCAGGAAAAGGCGCAGGCCTTCCACTCCGCGGCGGCCGCATACGAGCAAAGCGCCCGCTTCACCCGGAAACAGGCATGGAAGTATGCGAGGTTTCTGCATCGCAATGATTCCTATCCCTACTATGGCTCACCCTATGCCGGCGGCGGTTATCTGCGGCCGTATGACATCGATTACGGCATCCGGCCCGTCGCGGGAACTTACGGATTCAAGCGACGTGAATGATCAACCGCGCGATTGATCAGATGATTGATCAGACCATCGCCTAATCAGACGCATAATCAGACCTTCGCCACGTGCATCGGCACTCGCCTGCCAAAGAGTGTGAGGTTGCGCGCGTCGACGATCTCCACATTAAGCAGCTCTCCTTTGAGTGAACGCTCGCCGTCGAAACAGACGACCTGATCGCCGCGCGTGCGACCGATGAGCTGTGTCAGAGAAACCGCCTCCCCGGCGGGGAGACCCTGCCGCGCCTCCCACCCGAGCGTCACCTTGGCGGGGGGATACGCGCGCTTGCTCACGAGCTTGCTCTCGCCTTCCACCATCACCTCGACTGTCTTTCCGATCATCAGCCGGTTGTTCGACGCACACACCTCGCCCTGCAACGCAAGAAGCTGATTGTTGCGCGACCGCTTGACGGCATCGGGCACATCGTCTTCAAAACGGTCGATCGCCACTGTTCCCGGTCGGGGGGAATACTTGAAGATGAAGCTGTTCTTGAAGCGACAATGACGCACCAGTTCCATGGTGGAGGCGAAATCGTCGTCGGTCTCGGTGGGGAAGCCGACAATAAAATCGCTGGCAAGGCTGATGTCAGGCATCATCGCACGCGCCCGATCAACAAAATCAGTGTATTGCTCGGCGGTGTAGCCGCGGTTCATCGCCTTTAAGATCCGATCGCTGCCGCTTTGCGCGGGAACATGCAGGTAGCGGCAGATCCGCGGGCAGTCGCGCATCGCCTGAAGCGCAAGATCAGTGAAATCTCGCGGAAAGCTCGTGACAAAACGCAGTCGGGGAAGATCAGGCACGCTTTCGTGAATGAGGTAAAGAAGATCCGCAAAAGTCGTCTTCCGCCCGCCGCCGTGGTCGAAAATGTAGTGGTTGATCGTCTGCCCGAGAAGCGTCACTTCCAGTGCGCCGGCACCAACAAGCATCTTCACTTCTTCAACGATATTGCCCGGCGGGCGGTGCACTTCCGGGCCGCGCGTGAAGGGGACAACGCAGTAGGTGCAAAACTTGTTGCAACCCCGGGTGATGCGCACATACGCCTGCCGCATGTTGTCGCTTGGTGAGACGGTGCGCGCGAGGTCGAGAGACTCAAGATTGTCCTCCTTCGCCGTCTCATAGGTGCTGCTGCGCCGCGTAGTTGAACCCATGAGCGCCACCTGCCGCGGGCTGCCGACCGTGGCTGACCCTGCACCGCCTTCGCTGGGCGCGACGCTCGTGGTGCATGCGTTGTGCACCATGCGTGGCAACTGATCGAGCTCGCCCGGGCCGCACAGGATATCGATATGCGGAAACCGCGTGAAGATCGACTCGCCCTCCCGCTCGGCCATGCATCCGATGACGCCAATCACCATGTCTGGCCGATCGGCCTTGGCCTCGCGCAACTCACCCAGCCGGCTCCACACTTTCTGCTCGGCGTGTTCGCGAACACTGCAGGTATTAAAGATCACCACATCGGCGGCGGCGCGGTCGGCGACTGCTTCGTAGCCCTGCGCGCGAAGCTGGCTCATCACCAGCTCGCTGTCGAGCACGTTCATCTGGCAGCCGAACGTTTCTAAGTACAACTTGCGGGTCATGTCTGATGTCGCAGTCAATTCCAGGGTTATCTCGTGTTGAAGCGAAAGCCGGTTAAGATAGCATCTTCGAGGGAAAGGAACCACCCGGGCATGTCTTCAACGTTTACAGAAGCACAAATCGCGGCTTTACGACCCCTCGCGGCGATGTTTCCCACGTCCGACCTGGCGATGGCCGAGATATCCGTGCTGACCGCCATGCAACGACTGCTGGCCCAGACGATCCATGTCATATCCGACGTCCACGGCGAGAATGCCAAGCTGAGGCACGTCGTCAACAATGCCAGTGGGAGCCTCCGGCCCATGGTAGACAAGCTTTTTGCCAGCAAACTCGCGGAGGCCGAACGCCATGAGTTGCTCTGTATCGTCTACTACCCCGCCGAGACGATGCGCCGGCTGCGTACGGAATGGAAAACCGTGCAAGATCGCGTGAAATGGGTGAGCAAGACGCTTCGGCTGCAGTTTCAGATCGTACGAGAGTTTGCCAAGACGTTTCGCCGCAAGCATGTGATGCGGCTGCTGCCGACGGAATACCATGAACTGCTCGAAGCGCTCGTCAGCGAGTCGATGATCAACCGTGGCATTGGTTATGTTGACGCAATGGTGGAAGCGCGGTCGGAGTTTGATCGTGATCTGCCGATCATTCGCGCGTTCTCGCGGCTCATTCGCAATCTTGCCGTGGGTGAACTGATTGTCGCCGGCGATCTTGGCGACCGCGGCCCCCGGATTGACCGCGTGATTGATTTTCTTATGCAGCAGCCGCACACCACGTTGCTCTGGGGCAATCACGATCTTGTCTGGATGGGCGCAAGCCTTGGCCACGACGCGATGATCGCGACCGTTCTCCGGTTCAGCATTCGGTATGCCCGAATTGCTCAACTCGAAGCCGGATATGGGATCAGCCTCGAACCACTCGAACGGCTGGCGCGCGACATGTATAAGGACGACCCGGCGGAGCGATTTAAGGTAAAGGTCGAACATGCATACGACCCCCTGCTGCTCGCTCGCATGCAGAAGGCCATGGCGGTGCTGCAATTCAAGACCGAGGGCCAGCTCATCAACCGGCACCCCGAGTGGGGAATCGACGATCGCAACCTCCTGCACAAGATCAACCTGCCCGCGGGGACAGTTGAGATTGGCGGTAAATCGCACGAACTGCTCGACAAGCACTTTCCCACGCTCGACCCGAAGAACCCCTATCAGTTGAACAAAGCCGAACAACGGTGCATGGCCGAGCTTCAGTCGCTGTTTCTCGGCAGCACCCGGCTCTGGCAGCACATGCGGTGGGTAGCGCAGCATGGTGCGATGTGGAAGAAGCGCGACGAGGTCCTGATTTTCCACGCGTGCGTCGCGGTCGACAAAACAGGCAATCCCCTCCCGCTGTCGATCGATGGCAGGGAAGTTTCGGGGCGCGCGATGATGGATGCCTTCGACGAGATCATCCGGAGGAGCTTTCGCGCCGGACAGGACGCCTCGGCGAGCGATCTCGACTGGCTTTGGTATCTCTGGGCCGGCCCGCGTTCGCCGCTGTTTGGCAAGGACAAGATGACGACATTCGAGACCGCATTTGTCGCCGACAAACAGACGCACGAGGAGCACAAAAACGCCTACTTCAAGCTGATTCATGACGCCGAATTCGTTAAACGAATCTGCGCCGATTTTGGAATGGGTGATAACGTGTTGCTCGTCAACGGACATGTACCCGTGAAGGTTGATAAAGGCGAAAAGCCCCTGAAAGACGGCGGGAATGCTGTGACCATCGACGGTGCATTCAGCGAAGCCTACGGCGACCGTGGATACACCCTTATCATCGAGCCGGGTGGGATCGACATCGCCGAACTTCACCATTTCGATTCGGTGGAGCAGTTCATCAAAGGCGGTGCCGACATCGTGCCGAAGATCGTCGGAATTCGGAAAAACAAGAAGCCCCGAACGCTGGGCGAGACCGACAAAGGCGTTGCCTTCCGCGGGCAGATCGCCCAGTTGAAGCAGCTCATCGTGGCCTATCGCGCGGGATACCTGATGGAAATGTAATCGACTCTCGCCAACTGAATTCGCTCGACGAGCGTTGTCGCCTACAATCACGCCGTGGTTCGTAACCCAATCCAACAACTTCCCCCCGCGCTGATCAATCGCATCGCCGCTGGCGAGGTGATTGAGCGGCCAGCGAGTGTGGTGAAAGAGTTGATCGAGAACGCCGTCGATGCGGGCGCGACTGAGATAACCGTCGAGGTGGAAGACGGCGGGCGCGAGCTGATCCGCGTCATCGACAACGGCTGCGGCATTCCGCCGGGTGAGCTGCTGCTTGCTTTTGCTTCGCATGCCACGAGCAAGCTCGCGTGCGACGAAGATCTCTTTCGAATCGGCACCATGGGCTTCCGCGGTGAAGCGCTGGCGAGCATCGGCTCGGTCAGCCACGCGCGTATTTTCTCGCGCACCCACGAACCCAACGCCATTGCCTGGGAAGTGCTCAATCGCGGCTCGACTATCTCCGCGCCGCAGGCCGCGGCGGGTAATGTCGGAACGACGATCGAGATTCGCAATCTTTTCTTTAACGTCCCGGCGCGGCGAAAGTTTTTGAAAGGCACGCAGACCGAATACGGATACATTTCCGAACAGTTGCTTCGGACCGCGCTGCCGATGTGCGAGATCGCGTTCAAGCTGTTTCATAATGGTCGTCTATCCCTCGATCTACCTGCCACGACGCCCGAACGACGATGGCTGGCCGCATGGCCCTCCGACTTCCACGAACAGCGACTGCCCATCGACAGCGGCGATGCGGAGATTCGGCTGCGCGGAGTGATCGGTCTTCCAGAACTCGCGAGGCCCACGGCAAAGTATCAGCATTTTTTCCTCAATAATCGGCCAATTCGCGACAAGTTCATCCAACACGCGCTGCGCGAAAGCTATCGCGGGCTGACCGAGCCGGGACGTCACCCTGCCGCGATTCTGCTCGTCACCATTCCGCCGCAGGATGTGGATGTGAACGTCCATCCCACCAAGGCAGAGGTGCGATTCAAAGACAGCGGACGCATTCACGGCCTGGTGATGAGCACCGTCCGCGAGCGGCTACTCGGCAGCGACCTCACACCACGCGCCATTCCCAACGCCCGACCGCAAGCCGACGACACGCAACGCAATACCATGCAGCAACGGCTCGCCGACTTTTTTCGCGCGCCCGCCCCCGCTGTCAGCCAGCCGCTCTTGCCGATGCCGGCTGGCCTGTCGCCCGTCGTGATGCGACAGCCCCCAGCACCGACTGCGGCGTTTTCATTATCTACCCCGGCCGCGTCCGGGGAACTAACGGATGCCCACGTCGCCGAGCGTGAAGCTGCGCCATTCGCCGCCCCGCTGTCGCAAACCACTCCAATCCAGTCCCCCGCCGACGCGCCCCTAGGAGACGCGTTTCCAGTTGAGCCGCAGCCGGCATCCCCATTCGCGCATTTACCCACGATGTCTAGCGGCGGGAAGGCGCTTCAGCTTCACAACAGCTATCTCATCGCTCAGACCGATGATGGCTTGGTCATCATCGATCAGCACGCTTTGCACGAGCGCGTCATTTTTGAAGAGCTGCTCACCCGCATTGCGCGCGGCCCGCTTGAAAGCCAGCGGCTGCTTATTCCCATTACTCTGTCCGCCAGCAGCAGGCAGTGCGAGTTGCTCGAACAGATTCAGCCGCTGCTCGGCAAGCTCGGCATTGAGGCCTCGGTGTGGGGGCCTGGCAGCGTGGCGGTTCAGGGGTTTCCCTCCTTTCTTCACAGGCTCGACCCCGGCGAGTTCATTCGCGAACTGCTCGAAAAGGGTGAGCAGGAATTGCTCGACCTCACTGAAGAGCAACTTCTTCACGAGGTGCTCGACATGATGTCCTGCAAGGCCGCGGTGAAGGCTGGCGACCCACTTTCTCCCGACGAGATCTCCGCGCTGCTCGCCCGCCGCGAACTGGTGGACCGTTCGAGCAACTGCCCTCACGGCCGGCCCACCACGCTCCGCCTCTCGCTTCGCGACCTCGAAAAGCAGTTCAAGCGCACGGGGTTCTGATTCGCACCATATTTGTTCACATTTGTGAATTTCTTGCGCCTTAGCGTCAGAACGCGCCAAGGCCGCGAGCGCGGTTGCGCTCGCGGCCTGGCGATCTGAAGAAAACAGAGCAGTCCTACTTCCGACGACGGCCCAGCAGGCCCGTCGAGGCGACGGCAAGCAGGCCGGCGACGGCCGGTTCCGGCACTGCCGCGCCCCGGGCGACATCGCCCGGCGCTGTCAGGCCGAAGTTGGCCGCCAGCGCCGTGAAGTCGTCGAGCGTGATGTTGCCGTCAAAGTTGAAGTCGGCATCCGACCACCGCTGGGCCGGGTTGCCGAAGTTGGACGCGAGCACGGTGAAGTCATCAAGGTTCACCCCACCGCTGAAGTCGGCATCGCCGTCGAGGAGCAACGCCCCGACCTCGCCACGCGCAATCTGGAAATCGCTCTTGAGCGGCCCGGCGCCGTCCGGATCAACGTGCCCGATGAAGTTATCATCGGTCAGTTCGGCATAGATCGGATCGATGTCATACTGTGTCAGCACATCAGCCAGCGAGAGGCTGTACGGTGCTGTTCCGACCAAGTCATTAATGCGACGCGCGTCGATACGATCAACAACGCCGTTGTTGTCCACGTCGGCCTTCTGAATCGCCAGCGCCGCATTGCCGCCCGCGGTCAGGAATGCCGCATTGAAGCGGTCGATGGCTTCGTTCTTCTTGAGCTTGCCCAGACGGACACCATCTTCACGGCGAACCTGAGCGTCGCTCGAACCGGCATAGCCGGTGTCGGGGTTGGCGTTGACGGTGTCTACGGTTGCGCCCTTCAGAAAGAAGATGACGTCATTGCGATCGACGGCACGATAGACCGGAGCCGCATTGGTGCTGGCCGGATCGATGTTGCCCGAGCCGTTGAAGTCGGTCAACACGATCAGATCGTCACTGCTAAGGCCCAGGGCCAGATTGGCCACAGCGGCGTTACCAACGATGTTTCCCTGAGCTTCGCTGGCCGCGTAGGCCTGAGCGAGTTCTTCCACGTCGTCCAGATCGCGCACACCGTTGCCGTCCATATCACCGGCAAGGACGTTTCGCGGCGTCAGGTCGATCAGCTTGGTCGGCGCGGTAGAACTGTTGGAAACATCGGCGGCGAAGATTCGGTATCCCAACGACGCGTTATTGGTGTCACCGACAAAACCGAGCGTGCCACTGTTGATCGGATCGATCGAGGGGTCGATCCAGTTCAGCCGGCTCTTCAGATTGGCCGAGCCGGCTGGTGGATTGTTGACGACAAGAAGATCATAGAGAGATTGATCAAATCCGGCGGGCGAGTTGCTCCAGGTCTGCTTGCCGCCGTCGAAATCTTTCTCTACTTTCATCACCTGCTCTGGAATAAACCCGGCGGCAATCACCCCGTCTGCCGGGGTGACCGAGGTAGAGGGGAAGTTGCTTACCGATTGACGAATGTTGTTCAGAAATTTGCGGTGAACCCCCACGCCGGCTGTGCCGACGGGCGTCGTGAGTGCCGATCCGTCGGGTGCCTGGGTCTGATCATCCACATCGCCCCAGACGAGCTTGTTGGGGTTGCTGGCGTCTTCCGAGACGGTGCCGCGACGGTCGGCCTTGCCGTCTCCGTTGGTGTCGATGCCGATGACGGTGACTGCCTGAGCCGCCGACCACATCTGGTATCGGCCGTTGGTGACATTGAATGCTGTCGGCTGAACGAATCCGTCGTCGCCGGCTGTGTCGGATTCGCCGGCTTCCTTTTCCCATTTGATCTTAAGAACCCTCATGGGGTCGGTCCGCGAGTTGGCAGGAATGGAACCATCCAGATTCTGCAGCCCGCGGTCGCCTACGTCGCCGACGCTCAGGATGCCCAGCGCCATGCGGTTATTCACAACGGTCGGACGAACGCCCGAACCGCCGGAACTCTTGTCGCTGAACCGCATGAACGGCCCGATGCGATGTTCCTTCGGCTGCTGCGATGCCGCCAGCGAAGCATCCACGCCGAAGAGATCCTTGTTCGGGTTCATCTCATCGCCCGGACGAATGACCGCCGGCTGGCCGTTGACATCGACATCGTTGACATTTCCGGCAGCCATCGACCGGCGGTCGCGCTCTCCGCCGGCGAAAGACGCGTCGAGATTGAGGTTGTTGGCGCCCTGATTGCGCGTGCCAGACCCAATCTCGCGGGTGGTGCTGTTGAAGTTGGCACCATTCTTCAGACGGCCCGCGCCTTGAAGCCAGCGACCGTCGTCTTCCGTGATGCCGCTCAGACCGGTACCCGGGTTGGCAGCGATGGCAAAGGGAACAATTGCCAGTGTTTCATTTCGGAGGAAGCTCGTCCCGGGATCGCCGCCGGTCTCGCCGGCAATGACGCTTCGATTGGCGAGTGCCTGAAAGTTGGTTCCGAAGGTCCCGGTCGCCACATTGTAGGCCCGCCGGCCGACGCCGTACTGCGCATTCTCGTTCTGTCCGGTGCCCACAAGATCGCGCGGGCGACGGTCAGGGGATGGAGTGCCTGCAAGATCGTCGGCCGCGAATGCCTGGAACGAGCGGACATCGGTGTAACCAATGCGCGGCTTGCCCTGAGAAGCGGCCGTCCAACCACCGGGGTTGGACCCACTCTGCGTTCCACCGCCGTCGATGATGTAGGTGTTTGCGTTAATCTGCGACCAGCCTTGACGCCAGAGCGGTGCCGATTGGCTGGGCGTATCTGCATCGAGTTCGTTGCCAAAGCCCGATGGAAGGAACAACCCCCCGCCCTTGGCCGTCTCAAGAATGCCGTTGATCGAGCCGACCTCATGATACTGATATTCGATTCTGTCGGCGGTCAGCAGCGCGAGATTGGCGCCGGCGGTCGGCGTGGTGCGCCAGGAAAGCAACTGCTGCGCGCCGACGTTCGCCGTGTATAGAGTGCGCCCGATACGAAGCTGATCGGTACCAAGCCGCCAAAGCGAGTTGTTTTCGCCCGTGGGGAAGTTCTGCGAATTCGTCGTCGCCCCGCGGGTGAGTGCTCCGAGCGCGGTCGCGCCGGATGCTGAGATCTTGTAGGTGCGGGGGTCGGCAAACGGGCTGCCGCCGTCGTTGGTGACACCGGCGTTCACCGCTGCCGTTGCCAGAGTTGCAACGACTGCTGAGGCCAGTGCGAGTTTTCGCCGCTGAGTAGACACTTTCTCCATGATCCTGCTCCTGAGATAGAGGGAACTATTGCTACGCCGCGTGGGGTGCCGGCAATTGCCGAGCCAAACTTATCCAGACCCAAGCAGCAGATGTTTATCTTGAACTGCGATTGTTTCGGCAGTACGACCGAAGCGCTTGCTTTGCATGACGATGATCATGCGCCAGTGGGTTAGCGCGGTGGCACGTCCTTGATCGTCGGCTCGCCCTCGACCGAGTAGACTCGCTCACCCCATTGCCACGTGGGACTGCCGAGCGTCTCTTCGATCAGCTTGGTCTCGACATGCCCGTCGCAGAAAAGGAAGTTGGTCTTTGGATATTGCTTGGCCGAGGCGCCGGCTTTGGCGCGCCCGTGATTGCGACCCACCCAGTAAAGCCGTGCATCGGTTGGTATCGGTGGGAACGGCGGCGCTTCGGCCAGCCGGAACGGTGCGATGTTCGGGTTGATGTTCACGGCGTCGCTGAAGTCGTAGCTGTCGGCACTGTTGATAAACCCATGCACGGGCCGATGGCTCTTGACAATGCCGTCTGCGGCACCGTCGGACACCACGCGATAGTTCTGAGTAAACTCAGTCGCCAGAATGACATCGGACGATTTTCGGATCCGCGATGCCTTCACGTATTGAGCGTTTGCCCCACCCTTATGGCCCTCGACATCGGGAGAGAACTTGTTTCGAGGCAGGATCGCCTCGTTCACTGTGTACGCCAGACGGCGCACCTGATTGTCTACAACACTTGCCGCTGTGCTGGGGTCGCGATTCTGCCCGGGGAGCAGATCATCCTGCCTGGGATTCGTCGGTGGCAGGCCGCCATCCTCCAGCGAAGGACATGTAAAGGCCGCCTCCTGAACCGGATTCGCATCACCGGTGCTGTTGGAACGCTTGGTGTTGAAAATGTACCACGACCAGTGCGTGTACCCGAGCGTTCGATTGACCGCGGTTCCTCCACGTCGCGCCGCGGGGGCACCGGAGCCCACGTTGTAAACATATGCCGCCGGATAGACGCCTCGACTCTCTGCAAGATAGATCGCGAATCCTTGTCCAATCGCTCGCAGGTTGGACGAGCACTTGGTGATATTTGCCTGCTCCCGCGCCTTACCGAGCGTCGGAAGCAGGATTCCGATTAACACTGCAATAATCCCGATAACAACCAGTAATTCCACCAGTGTAAACCCTGATCCACCACTTCTTGCGAGGCGCGTCCTGCGCATAACCTGCTCCAATCAAAGTTGTCTTTCTGCCGACGGGACCCGTCCCGACGGGCTGTAACGCAGCCGACCGAACTGTGTGGCGATCCCGATTGCCCTGACCACACAAGCCGACGTCACCAGCCGCGACGGGCAGGGTTTTCCGGCATCTGCATTAAGAACAGCGCCGGAGCGGCGATAGCGCGAGGTAAAAATCGTGTAAAGAATGCGACTTGCGAATCGCCCGCCCGGGCATCGCCGACTGCCCGTTGCCCCTCACCCGACGTGCTGGCTCGATGCCCGATCTCGTTCCGCAATCGTCTGGCGCGTAAACCACTATCATCAATGCACTTGCGCCCAAAAAATCGGCCCGATACATTTTCGCAAAATCGGGCATTTTCGGGCATTTGCGGGCACGGGGCGTGTCCAGGCAGACCCAGAATTGTCCGCCGCCGCGCCGTGGAAGACCCGGAGAAGGAAGCGGGTTGCGTCTGCCAAAGCGCCTTCATACGCCATCAGGGCAACTGCACCGCCGCTGCACTGTGATGCGAGCGTACTCCTACTCTGGTCCCTGGTCGTATTCGCTTTTCAATGAGCGCGCTCTCACCATCCACCGGTGTTGCGCGCCGCGCGCACCGATTGCGCAGCGCAAAGCAGAATTGCTGCGTTCTGAGACTGAATCACGGAAGGAGTTTGCGATTATGCGCGCCCGGCGCGCTGCGCCGCCGGTATCGCCGTGGCGCAGCGCGCGGTCGGCGGCTACGCTTCCCGGTCTACCGCAAGCGCGATGCGCCGGATGCCGGTCATCATCTCTGCGAATTGCTGCGGGGTGAGCGATTGCGCGCCATCGGTCATCGCGTGTTCCGGGTCGGCATGGGTTTCCACGATCAGCCCGTCGGCGCCCGCCGCCACGCTGGCTTTACACATGCTCTCGACCAGATAACTCTTGCCCGTGCCATGACTTGGATCAACAACGACCGGCAGGTGGCTCACCCGATGCAGTTCAGGCACGATCGCCAGCGGAAGTGTGTTGCGCACATAGTCTTCAAACGTGCGAATGCCCCGCTCACACAAGATCACATTCGGGTTGCCCCGCGCGATAATGTATTCAGCAGCGAGCAGAAACTCTTCGAGCGTGGCGCTCATGCCGCGCTTGAGCAGCACGGGCTTGCGCGTTTCGCCCACTTTGTTCAGTAAATTGAAGTTTTGCATGTTGCGCGCGCCGATCTGCAAGACGTCGGCATAGTCGCAACAGACCTGCACCTGATCGATGCTCATCACCTCGGTGACAATCGCCAGCCCGGTCTGCTCGCGCGCCTCGGCGAGGTGTTTCAGGCCTTCCTCGGCCAGGCCTTGAAATGCGTAGGGACTGGTGCGCGGCTTGAACGCCCCGCCGCGCAGGCCGACGGCACCGGCTTCCTTCATCAGGTGGGCGATCTCAATGATCTGCGCCTTGCTCTCCACACTGCACGGCCCTGCGATCACACCGATCTTCCTGCCTCCAATGGTCGGATCGACTGCGCCGGCCCGGCTGTTCATCAGCGGGATGATCGACCGTTCCTTTTTTACTTCTCTGCTGGCCATTTTGTAGGGCGCGAGAATCGGCACGACTTTGTCCACGCCGTCGCACGTTTCCAGCGCGCCGCGATCTTTCAGGCGATCATTTCCGATGCAGGCGACGACAGTCCGCTCGGCACCCACGATGACATGCTCTTTCAATCCCATTTCTCTCACCAGTTTCACAACATGCTCGATCTGCACCGAGCTTGACCCGTTTTTCATCACAACAATCACAGCGCACCTCCGCGGGTGGTAAATGGTCGCCAACAGCTAAGCATGAAACACCTCAACTGCGCTCAAACCTGATGCCTGAATGACGAAACCAGAAACTCGAATCAATGACGAATGACGAATTTGAGACTTCGTTATTCGGAGTCGATTCGGATTTCTGATTTTGGCATTCTGATTTCTACATCCATGGCCGAGCCCGATTCATAGAAAAAGAAAACCCCGGGAACCGCGTCCCGGGGCTTGTTAGTTTGCACAACTAGGCATCAAGCTCAGGCCGCAGCATCTCCGCTCGGGTACCAAAACCCGTAAAAGCTAAAGCCGAAATAGCTGTTGGCGATGAACACTTGTGCATGAAACATATCGAACGCAGGGGCATGGCGTCAACAGAGAAATTTTGAGAAACTTCTGGTCGAGCCTGCCGCGGCGTGTTGAACAGGCGCACCGCCGAGGCGCTGAGGTCGCGGAGAATGAGAAGGTTTTGCCATGAGAAATTCGCGCGCCGCGTCGTTGGCTGGACGCATGTGTTTCGATAGAAATCGTGGCAATTCGCTATATTCAACAAATAATCAGGTCTTTCTCTGTGTTCTCCGCGCCTCTGCGGTAAAACATCCGGGCGAACAATCCGGGCTGAACAAACGGTGAGAAAGCGGTGCCACAAGTCCCACACAGATGTCGCGCATCCTCCCCATTCGGCAAAAGACGACCAGCCAGCCCAGAATCGCAGATTCGCGCGGGCTGCCCGGCACCAGGCGGGAGACAAATGCTACTTTGACAACACAGCCTGATCGACCCCCGCGTCGGGGAGCGAAGCTGTCCTGCGCCGCCGCACGAGTTGACCGGCGTCGTCAAGCAGTGAATACGCCACAGGCGTTATTAATAGCGTCACTACCAGCGCCAGACTTTGCCCGCCGATGACGCAGACCGCCACCGCGCGCCGTTCTTCGGCACCCGGCCCGGTTCCAAGCCAAAGCGGCAGCATGCCCGCCACCAGGGCGAAGGTGGTCATCAAGATCGGCCGCAGGCGGTCGCGGTTGCCCTGAATGATGGCGTCATATCGATTCATTCCCCGCTCACGAAGCTGGTTGACATGGTCCACCTGCAAAATCGCGTTCTTTTTCACCACGCCGAAGAGCACAAGTATTCCCAGGGCCGAGTAAAGGTTGAGCTGCTCGCCGGCCAGCCACAGCGAAAGCAGCGCAAACGGAATCGCCACCGGCAGCGAGAGCAGGATGGTAATCGGATGAACCAGGTGCTCATACTGGCTGGCAAGGATCATGTACATAAAGACGACCGACAGAATCAGGGCGATAATGAACTCGCGATAGGTTCGTTCAAACTCCCGCCCGGCCCCGCGCACGGTCACAGTGTACGCCGGGGGCATGTTCATTGCTTCGGCTTCGGCGAGCAGCGACTGTGTGCGCTCCGCCAGCGCGTAGCCGGGCGCGATGGTGCCCCGGACGCGCGCGTCGCGGCTGCGGTCGGTCCGGTCGATTCTGGCGGCGCTGAGCACTGGTTCGAGTGTGGCGAGATTTCGCAACTCGACAACGCGCCCGGGGTCGCCCGTGAGCAGAAGACCGGGGATTTTGTCGGTTTCGTTGCGATACTGCTCGGCGAGGCGAAGGCGGACGTCATAATTTTCATTCATCGCCGGGTCGCGGTACCGACTGATCTCCAGATCGCCGCCGACCATGAGGCGCAGGGCCGTGCCGATATCGCGCGTGCTCACGCCGAGATCAAATGCCCGCTCTCGATCGATGGTCACGCGCAACTCGGGCTTGGTAAACTTCAGCGTGGTGTCAACATTAATCAGCCCGCCGATGTTTATGGCCCTATCGGCGAGTTCGCGGGAGTATCGAGCCAGCTCATTGAGTTCCGGGCCTGAGACCGAGAAATCGATGTCGAAATTGCCCCCGCCGAGGTTGAAGCTGGGGTAGTTTCGGACGCTGATGGTCACGTCTCGATACTTTCGAAACTCGCGGCGCAGTTTTTGCATCACATCGGTCTGCGAGTAGTTACCGCGCCAGGCCGCCTTCGGGTCGCCGGCGAAGACGCCTTTGATGAACCGGCTGACGCTCCAGACGCGCTCTTCGTGCGGAGCGATGCGCACATACGCTTCACCCTGATTGACCCCGCCGATAAACCCCCCGCCGACGGTAGCGAGTACGGTGCGCACTTCAGGGACGGCGCGCAGGTCGGCCTCCACCTGCTGCATGACGACATCCATCGCCGCATAGCTGGCGCTCTCCGGGCCGGTGACGCGAATCTCAAATTCTGCTTCGTCGGCCCCCTGCGGCAGAAATCCCTGCGGGACGAGCTTAAACAGCGGCCAGGCGGTGGCGATGATTCCGACCGCGACGATCGCCGCCGGGATACGAAATCGCATGGTCGTTCGCAGCATGGCGACGTAAGTAGCATCGATGTATCGGTAAAACCCGCCCCGGCTGGACTTGGCATGCTCACCGCGGTGGCGTTTAAGCTCCCCGCCGAGCACGCGTGCCGAGAGGGTGGGCGTGAGCACAAAGCTCACGACCATGCTCACCATCACAGCCACCGCCGCCGTGATGCCGAACTGATACAAAAACCGGCCACTGACCGAGCTCATAAAGCTGACAGGGACAAAGATGATCGCGAGGCTGAGCGTGGTAGCCACCACCGCCATCGCAATCTCCTTGGTCCCCTCCAGCGCCGCCTGCATGGGCGACAGGTTTTTTTCTTCCAGAAACCGAAAGATATTCTCCAGGACCACGATTGCGTCGTCGATGACAATGCCCACCATCAGCACCAGCGCCAGCATCGTTACGCTGTTGAGCGTGAAGCCCATCACCCACATCACGGCAAAAGTGCTGATGACCGAAGTGGGAATCGCCAGGCCCGAGATAAGCGTGCTGCGCCAGCTGCGCGTGAAGGCGAACACGACGAGTGACGCGAGGATCGAGCCGATGACCAGATGCGTGTTGATTTCGTGAAGCGCGGTGTAGATATAACGACTCTGATCGCGAATCACCTGAAATTGCACGCCCGGAGGCAGCGCGGGCAGGACGCGCGCCGCATTGACCTTTACCGATTCGATTACCTCGATGGTATTGGCCCCGCTCTGCCGCAAGACTTCCACTGAGACTGACGGGTTGCCGTTCAACCGAGCGGCCGAGCGCCGTTCTGCGGTGCCGTCGGTGACGGTGGCCACATCGCCCACGCGAACCGGCGCGCCGTTTGGTTCGGCGATGACGATCTGCGCAAAATCCGCCGGTTTTTCAATTCGTCCGAGCGTCCGCAGATTCTGTTCGACACCCCCGCCGGTAAGGTTGCCCCCGGGCACTTCGGCATTCTGTCTCACAACTGCATCGCGCACGGCGGTGATGGCGATGCCATAGGCGGCCAGCCGGTCGGCATCGACATCGATGTTGATGGTTCGATCCGCCCCGCCGGTGATCCGCACCTCGCCGACGCCTTTGCTCCGTTCCAGCATCGGCTTGACGGTTTTGTCGGCGAGTTCGGTCAGTTCCCGCACAGAAAGATCGCCGGATAGCGCAAACGTAATCACCGGCGAACTGTCATTATCAAACTTCCCGACGGTCGGCGGGTCGGCCTCGTCGGGCAGGCGGCGCGCCACGGTGGCGATCTTGTCGCGCACGTCCTGCGCAGCGGTTTCGATGTCGCGATCGAGCCGGAATGTGGCGATCACGAACGAATTACCCGAACTGCTGATGCTGCGAAGCTCCTCGATGCCATCGACCGTGTTGACGACTTCTTCGATGCGCTCCGACACTTCGCTTTCAACTTCTTCAGGACTGGCACCCGGCAGCGACGTGCGGACCGTGACCGACGGCAGATCCACACTCGGAAGCCTATCAACCCCCAGCGCCAGGAACGCCGCCGCGCCGACAACGACCATGGCAAGAATGATCATGCTGGCAAAGACGGGCCTGCGAATGAAAAGCTCGATGATTCCGCTCATGTGGCGAGACGTCTCCCAGCGATGCCGGCAGGCAATCCCCCGAACGGCGTCGAAACCGTCGTCCGGCAGACCATGCCCCAAAGCAAATGATTGTTCGCCCGCCGCGGGAGAAGGTCAATCTTCACGGGCTTACTTTTTCCACCGGCGGCAGGGCTTTGCCGTCGATCGTCCAGAGGAAACCAATTGCCTGGCGGGCCTTCGGCGGGACAAACAGGGTCGCGATGAAGCGGGCGACGGGCCGGCCGATGAATCCGCCGAGCAGCATGAAGCCCATCTGAGAAACTGCCGCGCATGCGATGACGATAAAACAGATCGACATATTGGCGGATTCATCACCGCGAGAGGCTTCGTCAATCTGGAAAATCAGCCCGACGATAAGCCCCGCCAGCAGTGGAATCATCAGTGCGAGCCAAAACCGCCGCCGGGGCACGTGCCAGAGAAGCGTCGCCAGCAGCCCGCCGAAGACGGTGGGGGCAAGATTCATGAAGAAAAGTACAACGGCGACTTCAAGTCGATCGCGAAACACGTCACTCGTCGGCCGCCAGACGCGCTGCCAGCGCGGCGTCGGTCCAACCACGGGCTTACCCGTGTCGGCCGACACCCAGATGGTTGCCTGCTGCTGCGGGTCCCACTGCCGGTAGGCATTGACGCCCTCGGGGCTGATGTAATCGCCGCGGGTCAGGCTTTCAACATAGCCCACTTGCAACCCGGCCAGCCCCATTCCTGAAAAGAAAATCAGGCCGGCGAGAAACAGGCACCACAGCAGAATGAGAATGGAGGAAAATCGAGTCAGCCAGACCCGCTGCGCGTTGCTCGCCACGCCCGCCGGCTGAAAACGGCCACACTCGGGGCAGCGTACGATGAGAATGCCCAGGCGCGCGTCACGTTCGACGCGCTGACTGTGGAGGTTGTAGCCGCACTGATCGCAAAACAGATCGGCCTCGATGCGCGCATGCGCCGCCAACGGGCGCAGCGGGGGGAAGTTGGTTTCGGTGTCGGTCACAATCGCTCATTGACGGTCCGAGCCGGCAATCTACTTTTTCCGCGCGGCTTTCCGGGGCAAAAGCGCACGTTGCAGGTTGCGCATCGCCTGTTCAAGCCGCTGTTCGTTTTCGACCAGGGCAACGCGCACCCAGGTTTCGCCCTGCTCGCCGAACGCCCTGCCGGGTGCCAGGGCGACTTTGGCATCGTCCATCATTTTCAGACAAAACTCGATCGTCCCCCCGCCGGCGCTGGCGAGGTGAGCGTCGGCGATTTTTGCCCAGACGAACATGCCGGCGCGCGGGCGGTCGTAAATCCAGCCGAGCCGGTCAAGTCCGCGGCAGACAACCTCGCGGCGCTTCTGATAAATCTCGCTTTGCAGGTCGGGTGTCTTCCCGGCCTGACGGAGGGCGATGACGCTGGCAATCCAGACGGGCGCGAAGTGGCCATAATCGTAATAGCCCTTGATCGTCGCCAGCGCCTTCACCATTTCCTTGTTGCCGCAGCAAAACCCGACGCGCCAGCCGGCCATGTTAAAGCTCTTGCTCATGGTCGTGAACTCGACGCCTATCTCCTTTGCTCCCTCGGCGGCGAGAAAGCTTGGAGCTTTGTAGCCGTCGAAGTTGATTTCGCCGTATGCGTAATCCGAGAGAACCATCACGCCGTGCCTGCGGCAGAGATCGATGGCTTTGGTCCAGAATGCCGGGTCGATGGTCATTCCGGTCGGGTTGTGGGGGTAATTGAATATCGCCAGCTTTGGCTTGGGGTATAGCCCGGCGATAGTCTGTTCAATGTTGCTCAAAAACCGGTCATCATTACCCAGCGGGACGCGCAAAACGTTGGCACCAGCCATCGCCGGCGCGTAGAGGTGTGCGGGAAAGGCCGGATCGGGCACAATCGCCGTATCGCCCGGGCCCAGCAGCGCCAGGCAAAGATGGCTGAAACCCTCTTTGCTACCAATGGTTACGATAACTTCGGTCTCGGGGTCGAGAGTCACGCCGAACTTGTCGCGGTACCGTTTGGCCACTTCTTTGCGCAGCCCGGCGATGCCGTTTGAAATGCTGTAACGGTGGTTACGTGGATCGCGGGCGGCCTCGGCGAGTTTGGCGACTACTGCGTCGGGAGTGGGGTCGGTGGGGTTGCCCATTCCCAGATCGATGATATCCACCCCCGCCACGCGCTTCTCATACTTCATCTTGTTGATGCGCCCGAACAAGTACGGCGGGAGACGCGCGATGCGGTTACTCGGCTCGATAATGAAGGGAGATGGGAGCATGATGGACAGAGAAACTGACGGCGATAGCACGGCGAGTACAACGACAGCGGAGCGGGTTAGCCGTGTCTCCTACTTCGGCTGCGACGCGGGCAGGTCGGGAATCGCCTGCTGAGTTGCCGACTTTTCGCGCTCGCGTTCGAGTTCTTTCCTTACTTCGTCTCTGCCGCGCACCTGCGCTTCGCGGCGTTTCTGCTCCTCGATGTACTGCTGTCGCAATGTCGGCTCCATGATCACCAGCGACTTCGAGGCGCGATCGCTCAATTGTGCGCGAAGGTCCTGCGATAGCTGTTGAATCAGCCCCTCTTCAAGGTCTTCGCGGATGCTCGCCTTCACTTCCTCAAACTTAATCACCTTCGGCGGGATGCGCTCGATCAGTTGAATCAGGTGATACTGATTATCGGCCTGCACAGGGTTGGACACGTCTCCCTTGTTCTTCAAGGCAAACGCTGCATCCTTGAACGATGCGGGATATTGCGAATTGAGCGTAAATGGCCGCACCTCCCCACCCAGCGCCGCGGTCAGGGAATTGCGGCTTAGCGCCCGCGCCACCGTCTCAAAGCTCTCGCCGGCGTCGAGGCGGCGCTTGGCTTCGCCGATTTCCTGCAGGTTGGCAACCGCGATATGCCGCACATGCACCTTCTCGCCATAGAGCTGCATGAATGCCGTGTTCAACTGTTCATCTTGAATCGCACCCGCGGCCTTCGGCTCGCACACCTTGCGAAGCGTCGCGTTGGTCTCCATCAGCAGGTTCCACTCCAGCAGGCTCATGTTTCGACGTTCGAGAAACTGAGCGAGCAAGCCGGGATAGTCGTCCTTCTCGGCATTCTGATCGCGAAACATGCGGTCGAGCGTGCGCGCTGTTTCCGCCTCAACATCCGACGGCGAGACCACGATCTTCGCAATCTTCGCTTCCTGCCGGACCATTTCGAGTTGCACGAGGCTCAGAAGCAACTGAAGGCCGTGGGCTTCGATCAGCGGCTGCAAGAGCTGTTCGCGGGTGATGGTTGCCGCGCCCACCCTCGCCACGGGCGCCCCGGGGTTGGCCAGTGCCGGCTTGGAATCGTGCGCGGCGGCGGGGGCAACCTCTGCGGGTGGGGGTTGGCGCGCCGGCGCGCCTTCTGTCGATGAGGACGCGCACCCCGACACCGAAAAGACCGCCGCCGAGATGCACCCTAACATTAAGCACTTTTTGCGCACGCATTACTCCATGAGATAAAGTGGCGCGCAGTATCGAAGCGTTTCCTCAAGGCGTCAAGTTGCCCACGACTTGCCGCCCGGCTACAACCCTGCCATGGCCCCCTTCCGTCTCGTTGTGGCAATCATCGTACTGTATCTGGCCCTGCCGGTCAGAGGGCAGCCATCTTCGGCACCGGCTGATTCCAGCCAGCAAGCCATCGATCGCCGGCATGTTCTGATCATCAGCATCGACGGGCTGCGGCCAGACATCATGCTTCGCGCCAACACGCCCAACCTGCGCAAGCTGATGAACCGTGGCAGCTTCAGCATGTGGGCCAAAACCACGCCGCAGTCGATCACCCTGCCGTCGCATGTGAGCATGGTCACCGGCGTCAACCCCAACGCGCACGGAATTCAGTGGAACAGCGATCTCCCGCTTGCCAAGCCCGTTTTTTCGAGTTATCCGACACTCTTCCAGTTGGCCAAACGCGCCGGCTACAGCACAGCGCTTGTCACTGGCAAGAGCAAGCTTGTATCGCTCACCCCGCCGGAATCGCTGGACTGGAGTTGGGTTTCGCCTGATTCATCTTCAGACGATTCGACCGTCGCCGAACGGGCCATCGAACTCTACTCGCGAAACAGGCCGGACGTGTTTTTTGTTCACTTTCCGACAACAGATAATGTGGGCCACGCCATTGGTTGGGGAACTGACGAGCAATTGAATGCGGTTGAGGCGGCCGATGCCGCCGTCGGGCGGATTATCGACTCCATCGAGCCGGCGCAAAGAACGGGATCAACGCTCATCATCATCTCGGCCGACCACGGCGGGGCCGGGCGAACCCACGGCACGGAAGACGCCCGCAGCCGGTACATTCCCTGGATAGCGGTGGGTCCCGGCGTGCGGGCAAACTACGACCTGACCCGTTTCGGTGCCAACCACGAGGTGCAGACCTACGATACCTTCTCAACGGCATGCTATTTCTTAAACATCACCCCGCCGAAGCGCGTGGAAGGCAAGCCCATTCGCGAAATGTTTGACGATGCCGAGTTGACCCGACCCGACGCCCCCAAGCCGCGGCTGCCGACGACTCAGGAGCATTGAGTCCATTCGACAATCTTCACCCAACTTCCGACAATCCTGCCATGATCGTCGGCCACGGAATTGACATCGTTGAAATCGGCCGCGTGAAGAAGCTGGTCGAGACGCACGGACAACACTTTCTCGACCGCTGCTTCACGCCCGGCGAGCAGGCGTATTGCGCCGCGCGTCCGAAGCGTTACTACGAACACCTCTGCGGGCGATTTGCAGCGAAGGAGGCCATTCTCAAGGCGCTGGGCACGGGCTGGCGCAAGGGAATTGCCTGGACAGACATGGAGATTCTTAACGCCCCCACCGGCCAGCCGGGCGTCACGCTCACCGGCGAATGCGCCAAGCTGGCGGCGGAGATGAACATCAACCGGTGGCTGGTCAGCATCAGCCATATCGAAACCCACGCCACCGCAAGCGCCATCGGCACGCGCGACTGAATCGCCGCACCTATCCAAACGCACGCGAGTTGCGGCTAAGCTTGGCATTATGACGATCATCGAAGATCCACCGGCCGATCTCCAGACCCCCTCCGGGCATATGCGCACTTACACGTTTCGCCCGGGCAACGAAGGGCGATATCCGGGAGTCGTGCTGTTCAGCGAAATTTTTCAAGTGACACAGCCGGTGCGAAGAATCGCCGCCACGCTCGCCGGCAACGGCTATCTCGTGGCAGTGCCAGAGATTTTTCATGAATTGGTCGCAGCGCCCGGCACCGTCATAGGCTACGACGCCGCTGCGCTCGGAAACCAGTGCAAGATTGATAAGCCGGTCGCCTCCTACGACTCCGACGCGCGGGCCGCCCTCGACTATCTCGCGACGCACGCGCAATGCACAGGCCGGCTCGGTACGATGGGGATCTGCATTGGGGGGCATCTGGCAGCGCGGTGTGCCATGCAGCCGGATGTCTCGGCGGCGGCGTGCTTTTATGCCACGGACATTCACAAACGGTCACTCGGAAAGGGAATGAACGACGACACTCTCGATCGGCTGAAGGAAATCAAAGGCGAGCTGCTGATGATCTTCGGCCGGCAAGATCCACACATACCCACCGACGGCCGGCGGGTCATTTACGACGCGCTCGCCGCAGCCGAGATCAACTTTACCTGGCATGAGTTCAATGCCCAACACGCATTTATGCGAGACGAGGGGCATCGATATGACCCCCAGTTGGCACAAATGTGCTTCGGCATGGTCTTCACGCTATTTGCCCGGCAGCTTGGGTCCAATCAACCAGCCGCCCCGCGGATGGATAAGAGTGGCTGTTGAGGGGCGCTTAACCCGCCAGGTCGTCGTACAACCGCTGCTCATCGGTGGAGAGGGTCGTCCCCGCGCCCGGCGGGGTTGCTTCTGACAGCTCGATCTCGCCGCGCATTTTGGCGACAGCCTCTTCAAACCTCGTCGCATCGATGGCGACCTGTTCGGCATCGACATCAACGAGCGACTCCCCCCGCTGCAATCGGTCGAGGGTGGCAACATAGTCGTCCAGGGCGTCGATTTGCGCATTGAGCACGCGAATCAGCCCCTGCCGGCGCTCCAGTTGCTTCCTCACGAAAAACAACTGTGCCACGGCCCGGCGGCGGGCCGGGTCGCTGGTGGCTTCGCGGAACTGGTCTCGCAGATAGCCGTCCTTCTTTTCGAGAAGCTGCATCTCGTCATCAACGCCATCCCGCTGGGCGACGATGGCGGCCTTTCTCTCGGCGAAAAATGCGTGCTTCTTCTCGGCGGTGGCTTTGCCCGAAAAGACTGACTTGATTCGCGCTGCCAGCGGATTGGCGTTGCCCGTGGTCGTGCCGGTCGGATTGGCTCCCTCACGGTAGAGCACGATCCGGCCATCCAGCCGCTTGGCTGTCAGCCCTTTGTTGGTGCGCGCGAGAGCCTTCAACTCATCTTCGACAATTGCAAGCGGCAACATCGTCGATTGCACGACAGCATCCGCACCAATACCCGTGGTGGCCAGCGCTTGATCCAACTGCTTCACACGATCGCGCACCCGGGTTCGCTTCTCGGCCTCGCCTTCAGGATCGAGCAGGTCATTGAGCGCCTTCGTCTCGGCGGGGCCCCAGATGCTGTAGCCGCCGGCGGAGTTCGGTTCGATGAGGATCAATGTGCGGCTGGCAACGCGCTCGGCAAGATCGTGACTCTCGACCGAAAACCCACCCGTTGAGAGCAGGATGAGCGTCAGCGGCCCGCTGTCGGGTTTGTTTTCTTCCAGGATGCGATTGACCTCGGCAACCGTCATCGGCTTCACTGCCTCGCCGCGCACCAGTTGCTTGATCGGCGAGACGCAAACCACTCGCAGCCGGGCAACCACCGAACTGAAGACCACCATTTTTGCGCGGCTGAAGGCGACATCCATCACTGCACCCTGCGGGAGACTGCCCAGGCCGGTGGAGTCTTCCCGGGCAAACTGCGACACGATCTTCCGCACCTCGGCGGCGCGATCGGACATCGAAATCGAACGGCGGTAGTTCGACGCGGGTCGGGTGCCCTCGGCAGTGTCGATGCGCAGCTTGGGGTTATCCAGCAACCGCTCGACATGCCCCATGAGCTTGCTCTCAGCCCGGCGATGCGATGCAACTGGCACGGGCGCTGCCGCCTCGTGGTCAGGGTTTGGGGTCATGTCGGCTTGCGACTTCAAATCCACCGCTCCTTCGATGCCGCCTTTCGCGCAGCCCTCGCCACGCGAGAATGACGAAAAACAACGCGGCCCAAATCCAGCCTGCCGCGGCGAGAATGCCATACATCGTGCTCATCGGCGCATTTCTCGACCATACATGATTCCACCGATCGCCCGCGCCACGGCAACCCGCAGTCTTCGGTCGGCGACGATGATGTATCCGCGTTGCACTTCGGCGGCAAGCGTGGCGACCACCGAACTCATCAGCCACATCGCGGGCCATAGCCAACCTCCAGCGGTCAGCGCGAGTACGACCGGGGCGCCAGCCACCGGCCAGACCACCCAGCGAGGCAGATCAAAGCGGGCCGGATCTTTTCGGCAGTCGAGTTCAAGTACCGGCAGCCGCGCCATCAGCCGCCACAGGTGCAGTCGCAATTGCAGCGTCGATAGCAGCAGTGCCAGCGATGCCAACGCCGAGCCGGCCCCGGCAACCAGAAGGCCCACTGATCGTCGCGCATCGGCCGGCAGCGGCGGGCCTCCGGCGAGCCAGTGCAACCCCTGCACTACCAGAACTGCCGCACCCCCCAAGGCGATAAGCCACAGGCCGCCGGCCGCGGCTAGGGGCGCGGTCGGCCGCACCCGGGCAAGCATCGCACGCCACATCGGGCTGATGGCCCGGTCACCGTCGGCGAGCCAGGTCATCAACTCGCGCGCCCGGAAGCGATGCGGCGTGGCGTACATCCACACCCGCACCAGCAGCAACCCCGTCGGAAAAAGCCCGGCGGTGAGCAGCGACATCACGAGCGCGGATGCGGGGCTGAAGTAAAACTGAGCAGGCCCCCTGCGGCGGAAACTGGCGCGCAGCATCGAGCCGGGCAGATCGTGGTGGCCAAGCGATTTGACCGTCACGCCCGAGTGTTCCATGAAAACCGACACAGTTGCGGAGCGTACCGCAACGCGCACCATCTCGAAACCCGAAGATGCCAGTGATTGCCGGGCGGCGGTCAGCTTCGTCGAAGCGTGATATGAACAATCTCTGCCGGGGCGTTGATTCGCAGCGGAAACCAGTTGCCCACGCCATTGCTGACCACGAGCGATGCGTCGCCCCGCTGGTAAAGACCCGACCAGTATCGATACATCACCGGCCCAAACCCAAGCCCCGGCGAAAGGTGAAGTTGCCCGCCGTGCGTGTGGCCGGAGAGCGTAAGCGGAATTCCTGCATTCGCGGCGATATCAAACGCATGCGGGTGGTGGGCGAGCAGGATTCCGAACGCATCGGCATTTCGCTGGGCGATCAGGCTGCCCATGCTTGCGACGATCGCCTCGTCTGGGCTTCGGCGCTCGCTGAAGCGTTGAATGGTTGCCGGCCAGCCCCAGCGCAGCCCGAGCACCTGAACAGGCACACCACGCACGCGCGCTTCCACGGTGGTGTTGAGTAGCAGCGGAAGGCCCGCGGCGGTAACGCTTTGCTCGAAGCCTGCCCGGCTTTCGATCAGATCGTGGTTGCCTTCGCATAAAAACTGGCCAAATCGCCCCTCCAGCCGACGGGTCATGTCGAGCGCAGCGGGCAGATCGGAGAGGGCATGATTGATCAGATCGCCGGTGTGCATGATCAGATCGGGGCGGAGGTTGTTCACCGCATCCACGATCCGGCCAAGCGTCTTGCCGCGAGTGAAGTGGCCGACGTGCACATCGCTCACCTGCACGATTGTCATGCCATCAAGGTCGGTCGGTAGATTGGGTACCGGGACAACGATTCTCCGAGTGCGAAACTCGTCGAGTTGACCCATCGCACGAGTGGTGCCGATGGCGGTGATGAGCGGCGGTGCGGCGGAGATGGCGGCACCGAGCAACTGTCGGCGGGTCAGGGTTGGCTCGACAACCGCTGCCGCTGGCTGCGGGCCGACCGGCGGCGCCGGCTCGCTTCGCAGACGGCCGATGAGCCAAACCGCCTTCCCGGCAATCCAAAGCAACAGCGAAGGAATCGCCACAGCAGGGAGAACGATGAAATGCCAGATGAACAGCCCCGCCAGCGCCACCGGCCCCATCGATGCCCCCGCGGGCAAGACTAGCCTCGATGCGATGACCGTCCCCAGCCCGCCGATGCACCCGACCATGAACACCGCCAACAGGCCGCGCAACACCCGCTGATAGCGCAGCGGCCGCAGCAACCGATCGGCGCGCCACCACCACCAGGCATCCGCCAGAAACATGACCGCAATGATCGTGAGAATGAAGATCGGCATGGCGAGAATGCAGCGGCTACTTTACATCGTTCAGACGATGATATACATCTCAATGGCAGAACGGATGTCCCACGCCCGATTTCTTATTTTCGTTTCGCTTGGCGCTTCGCTGGCTGCGTTGGCTGGATGCGTGCGCAGGGAAATGACGATCACTTCTGAGCCGTCGGGGGCGCTGGTTTATCTCAACGGCGAAGAAGCCGGTCGCACACCGATGACCCGCGACTTCACCTGGTACGGAACCTACGACGTGGTGATTCGAAAAGAAGGCAGCGAGACGCTTCGCGCCCGACAGAAGACCATCGCACCCTGGTGGCAGTGGCCCCCGTTTGACCTCGTTGCTGAGCTTTTTCTGCTGGACGACAAGCGAACCTACCAATACACGCTTCAGCCCGCTGCCGACACGGCGATCGATGTCGATGCGATCCTGGCAAGGTCGGATGCGCTTCGCGGGCAGCTTGAGTCCACCCGGGCACCTTCCACGCAGCCGTCGCGGTGACCTGCTCGCGCCTACGATTTACCTACCCGACGATTCATCTAATCATAGTGCTCAAAACGCTAGACTGAGCAGTCAATTGTTGTTACTCGATCGCCGCGAGGCGCTTCTTGGCATCGCTGAAGGTGGGATCGGCTTCCAGAGCCTTGGCAAACTCAACCTTCGCCGCGGGCTTGTTGCCCTGCATTTCCAGCACGCTGGCGATGTTGTAATGCACCTCGGCGGGCTTGAGCACAGCCGACATCTGCGCGCGGGCTTCGTCCACGCGGTCTTTGCGGGCGAGCCACAGGCCGTAATTCACCCGGCAGGGAACATTCGTGCCGTTTGCGGCGATGCCCGATTTATATGCATCCTCGGCTTCATCATTGCGATTGGCGAATTCGTAGCACTGGGCGAGATTGTTCCACGCATCTGCCGAGCGGTTGGTGGCATTGACGTACCGCCGGGCTATTTCAATGGATTGATCGTATTGCCGGGTCATGGCGTAGACGACCGCCAGACGGTTCATCGCTTTCAGATGATTGGGGTCGAGCTTGAGTGCCTGAACGTATTGCAGGCTCGCCCGGCGGAAATCCCCGCGCGACTCGGCCAACTGCCCGGCGGCGAAGCGCGTCTCGGCGTTGATCGCCGGTTCTTTCGCCAGCTCGAAGTTATCCTGTGCAAGCACCGGCGGCTGCGATCGAGAGACCTGCCTTTGGCCGCTGTTGTTGCACCCCACCACTGCAATCGCCAGGAGACTCGCCATGCCCAACCGCTTGATGTTCATCCGATGCCTTTCGAGAGTGAATTCGTTCACCCATACATCGGCACACCAGATCGATTTGCGTTGATCTGGACGGAGATCATGGTTTCAACTCGGCCGCGGAGTCCGATAACCCCGTGGAGAGAACCTGATCGCCCCGGCTCCGGCGGCGCGGGTCAGAAACTCATCGCCGACTGAAGCTCGGCCAGCCGCTGATCGATTTTCTGCTTCGTCGCCGCGGCGAGGCCGGCGAGGCTGAAATCTTCGATGGTGAAGCTCGCGGCGACCGTGCCCAGCGCAATCGCGCGCTTGAGCGTGGCGGCGGTGAAATTCTGCTGGGTGGCGAGGTAGCCCATCATCCCTCCAGCGAAACTGTCGCCCGCGCCGGTCGGATCGACCACAAGCTCGGCCGGGAAGGCGGGCATGACGAAAATGTCATCGCCGGTGCATAGCATCGCGCCGTGCTCGCCCTTCTTGATCACACAAAACTTCGGCCCAAGCTTCAGCACATCCCGCGCCGCGGCCACGAGATTGGTTTTGCCGGTCAATTGCTTGCTCTCTTCGTAGTTCAGCACCAGGCCCTGCACATGCTTAAGTAGATCGAGCAATTCCGATTTCGTGGTGTCGATCCAGAGGTCCATCGTATCGGCCACTGCCAGTTGCGGCGCACTCAGAGAAAGCAGAAGTTCCTTCTGCAGAGTCGGATGCGAGTTGGCAAGAAACACATACTGACTATCAACAAACTGCGCCGGCACCTTCGGCCCGCGCTCGCCCAGCACGCCGAGATCCACCTTCACTGTGTCGCGAAAGTTTACATCTTCGTGATATTTTCCGTGCCAGCGAAACGTCTTGCTTCCCTTGCGAACCTCCAGCCCGGCAGTGTCGATGGGGCGGCCATGAAAGACATTAAGCAGTTCGGAAGGACAATCCTCCCCCACCACACCAACCAGCCGAACCGGCGTGAAGTAGCTGGCAGCGAAGGCGAAATAGACCGCCGAGCCGCCGATCACGTCGGGCCGAACTCCCGCCGGTGCCTGAATTGTGTCGATCCCGATTGAACCCGTGACAAGCAAGGACATATTTTCTCCACAGAACAGAATCGTCTCAAAAGTAAGCTGATCTTGCAGGCGGGATCATCTCCCGCCGGGCAGTTGCCGGACCTTCACGCGCGTTTCGGTGACGGTGTAAAGCCTTCGATTCGACATCCGCGGATACCGCTCGAACAGCCGGTCGATCGCGTCATCCTGCTCCACCTCGCCGCCGGTTAGCTGCAGGTGGGCAATGCACCGCTCAAAAGCGCCGTCGCCCTTCAGCGCAGCGTGAATCACGGCATCATCGTTGGTGATCAGGTCAAGCTGCTTTCGATGCAGCTCTTTCAAAAGGTCTTCCGGCGCGATGTCCGGGGGCAGTTCGGCCATGTCGAGCGTGGCCGCCACATGCCCATGCCGCGTGACCGCTGCATGAACTGCCGGGGCGAGATTGCCATGAATCAAGAAACGCACGGGGCGGAACTATAGTCAGGAAGGGGCAAATGCGAAATGGCGGACGAAAATTTGGGGAAATTCATGTGCCGAACCGACATTGCGGGCAGGCTCGCGTTGCCACGCTGTTTGCTTCGCTCTACACTCGCGCTCGAGTCGTCTACAAAGGACAATCGATATGGCCAAAGTTCGCAAAGCAGTCATTACCGCGGCGGGTCGCGGTACACGGATGTACCCGGCATCGGCGGCGGTGCAGAAGGAGATGTTCCCGCTCGTCGACCGCGATGGGCTGACCAAGCCCGTAGTGCAGATCATTGGGGAAGAGGCAATCGACTCAGGGATTGAAGAAATCTGCATCATTACCCAGCCGGGGGAAGAGCCATATTACCGCGATTACTTCCGCCGGCTTGATGACAGCATGGTAAAGGCCTTTCGCGGTAAAGATTGGGCGATCCTTGAAAGTGAAAAGCTCGCGGCGTTTGGTGAACGGCTTCACTTTGCCGAACAGCATTCACCCGAGGGCTTCGGGCACGCGGTGTATCAAGCAAAGAAATTTGTCGGCGATGAGCCGTTTCTGCTCCTGCTGGGCGACCACATCTACATCAGCGACGTAAAAGACCGTTGCGCACGGCAGCTCATCAAGGTCTATGAACAATACATGCTTGATAGTGTGACCGGCGTACAACCAACGCTTGAACGCTTGCTTCACCTCTTTGGCACAATTAAAGGACACCCGATCGACGCCGGTAAAGGGGTCTACAAAGCTGAGCATATTATCGAAAAGCCCTCGATCGATACTGCGAGAGAAAAGCTGGTCACCCCTGGTCTTCCGGCGGGAAACTATCTTGCGCATTTTGGCATGCACGTTTTCGGCCCCGGCATTTTCAGTTCGCTGGAATATCTGATCAAGAACGACCTGCGAGAAAAGGGAGAGATTCAGTTAACGGCGGCGCAGGAGCACCTCCGGCAGCAGACGGACAAGTATTGGTGCGTGGTCACGCAAGGCCAGCGGTACGATACGGGCATTCCATATGGCCTCATGGAGACGCAGCTTGCTCTGGCTCTGAATGGCGTCCACCGAACGGAAATCTGCGAGGCGATCGCGCGTATCCTCACCCAGCAGGTGAAGAACTAGCCCGCAGGCGAATCGATTCCTGCAACCGAACCGTCGAGACGGCGGTGGATAGGCCGAACCACACCCCGCCGATGTCGAGAGTTTGGCAGAGGGCCCCGCTGACGGGTCGTTAAGCTGGCGAAACTTTTTTTGTTGACTGCAGAACCTAGGGGGTTGTCTGTTCGTATTACAACAGATAGATTCTACACCGCCCCGTTTTTGGCCACCACAAGACGTGTCAGAGTTTGGTTGAGTGTGACAAACTGCACAATCAAAGATGGTAGACGCGTCACTCGGTATGAATCGCGAGATTCCGGCCCCAATTGGTCTTTTTATCTGTGGAGTGTTGTTAATGACGAAGCTTGATTCAGAAAAGTGCGGCTGTCGCGACTTGGACCTTCTGGCCGCCGTTGCGGGGGCGGAGCAGGAGCCTGAGTTTCGACAGGTAAAGCCCGGCGAAACCGTGTGGGAGTCAGCGGCAGGCGATGGCCACCTGATTGTCGTGAAAGTCGGGTCGGTGCGCGTCTACGAAACTGCCGAAGGCAGTCCGCGTGCCCGGCTGGCACATGTAGTCGGGGCGGGCCACTGGGTCGGCGTGGAATCAATCGCAGGCGTCCGAGGCAACACCCGCGTCGTCGCGGCGGAGCCTACGACTGTGGCGATTATCGCTGCAAAGACGGTGTTCGAGCGCGTTGCAAGCAATCCCTCTTTGGCGCGCGAGCTGATTCGGCATCTTGCCGAGCAAAACGTGGAGTTATCCAACGAAATCACCCAGATGCACGCGCACGATTGCACCGCGCAAGTCGCGCTGGCGCTTCTGCGCCTCGCCCGATGCGGCGGTGCCGCGGATGACGAGGGCACTGGCCGGGTTACGCTGCGAATCACCCAGCAGGATGTTGCCGATGCGGTGGGCATCGCGCGGGAGACCGTGAATGCGATGATTCAGCGGCTCGCCGACTCCGGCGCGATTCAAAAACAGCGTGGACGTATCAGCTTCGACCCGCAGGTACTCTCGCGGCAGGCGGCGAGCGGGATGGCCGGCGAAGCCGTTTCGCGGTCATAGCGCAATCGTGGTGCAATGGTGCGTCAAGCCGGCAGCCGGAGCGGTTGCTGCGGGCTATGACCCATCAGATTCACCCGGTCGCGCCCCGCCGATTTTGCCTGATAGAGCGCGGCGTCGGCAGCGGCCACGAGGGCGTCGGCGCTGCGCGGCTGCGTAACGGCGACCGAGGCAATTCCGATCGACATGCTTACGCCACTTGCTCGCTTCAGAATCGATGCGGTGGACGCCTTAAACTCCGCCCGGATTCGCTCCGCGGCGCGGGTGGCTTCGTCGGTTGACGCCTGCGGCAAGAGCAACACAAACTCATCCCCGCCGTAACGCGCGGCTATATCGGCCCGGCGCATGTTGTTCGAGATGGTCCGCCCGGCCACCTGCAGCACCTGATCGCCCAGTTGGTGGCCGAACGAGTCGTTTAGCTGCTTGAACCCGTCCATGTCGATCATGATGCATGCCAGATCGGAGGAATATCGTTCCGATTCGGAGAACAACTGATCCAAGACGCGCCCGAAGTGCCGACGGTTATACAACCCAGTCAGCGGGTCGGTCGCAGCCATCTGCTCGAGCTGCTGGTTTTTCTCGATCAATTCCTGATGAAGCGCCTCGTTCTCGCTCCTGATGCGCGCCACCATCAGGTTCTTTTCAACCACGAGCGGAATCGTGAAGAGGTAATCGCCAAATTTCACCACATAGTCATTGGCGCCGTTACGAATCGCCTCGACCGCCGTGCGGCCCACGTTCTCGCCGGTAACCAGGATAACCGGGGTTCCGCATCGGCTCTTCACGTCGGCCAGCAGGTCCATCCCGCTTCCGTCGGGAAGATTGTAATCGGATAGGATGAGATCGAATGAATCCAGGTCGGTCGATAGTGCCGCCCCGCGAGACTCGACGCCGACCGTCGTCCCTCGGCCAAAGTGTGCTTCGAGCGTTTCGCAGATCAGATCGCGCTGATCGGCATCGTCTTCGACAACCAGCAATCGAAGATGTTCCCCGTGTGTGTTTTTTGTCATTTTGCCAACCCCGGCTTCCTTCATGCCGTTCAGCCGTCTCAAGATTTACAATTCGTTTACGCGTCGTCCAAACTTTTTTCGCGTGATTCAGCGCCTGCAGATGCTCGCTGGCCAGTGATGTTGCGGATACTGGTGGATTTCGAGCCAGTAACTCGTGCTCGCCAGTACCGTCTGTAGAAACTGCTCAGCATTGGCGTGCTTGAGGGTGTAACTGTTTGCCCCGGCGGCGGCGGCCTGCCTCATTTCTGCTTCGCCGGACACACCAGTCATCATTACGACCGGAATCTCTGCCAGTTCCGCATCGCTCTTGATCTGCCGGAGCGCCTTCAGCCCGTCGACGAGCGGCATCTCAACATCCATGAAGATGAGTCCCGGCCGAGGCGCCGCGGCAAACCGCCCGCGCCGATAGACGAAATCGAGCGCTTCCTGACCGTTGCTCACTTCATAGATGGTGTTGGCCACCTTACACTCCTCGATCGCATCGCGCATAAGCATGCGGCAGTCGGGATCGTCGTCGACGAGCAGAATGGGAATCGGCCCATCCTGGCATCGCTCAAGCCAGGGTTTTGTGGAGTTCTTTTCTTGCGTCATACCTGCCTCACATTTCGTCACGCCGCGCGCACGATCGCCGGCGAAGGCTTGCTGTGAACATATTGTGCGTCGATCGTAAACTTAAAGCTGCTCCCCTCGCCCAGGATGCTCTCAACCCAGATTCGCCCACCGTAGGTCTGGACGATGCTTTTAACGCTCGCCAGGCCAACCCCCTTGCCGACAGACCCGCCGGGCGCATTGGATCCTCTACGGAAAACGAGGAACACTTTGGCCAGGTCTTCTTCCCGAATGCCTATGCCGGTGTCTGCAACGTAGAACTCGGCGTGCCCGTCTACAGCCCGGCAGCCGATACGGATCGCCCGCGGCTTCCCCACCGACTCTTCCCCCATGTATTTTATGGCGTTGTCGATCAAGTTCTGAAAAATCTGTCGAAACCGCAACCGCTCACCCTCCACGGTCGGTAACTGCCCGTCTACATGCAGCCGGATATTGTGACTGCGCAGATCGTCTTCAAAGACATCCCGCAATTGCTCGATCAAAGCAGACAAGTCCACCAGCTCCGTCTTCTGTCGGCGTGTTTTTATGCGGGAGAGTTCCAGTAACTCTGAAATCAGGCTGGTTTCAATCTCAACATTGGAACGGATGCGCTCCAATCGATGCACTACATCCGCGTCAAGCGCCGATCGATGTTTGAGCAACAGCATGGTAGCCATGCCATCGATGTTTCGCAGCGGGGCACCGAGATCGTGGGATACCGCACGAAGAAACTCTTCCTTCTCCGAAATCTCGTTGCTCAGAAGGACATTGGCCGCCTCCAGTTGGGCCGTCCGCTGCTGCACCTTTGCTTCCAGTTCGTGGTTGGCAGTGGTGAGTTGCTGGTTGGCTGCATTCAGGTCTCGCTGCTGCTGTTTCACCCAGTGCACCATCTCGTTAAACGCCCGCGCCAGTTCGCCAATTGCATCGCCGCGCTCGATATCGACCCGGGTATTGAGATCGCCGGTGACGATCTTCTGCGCCGCGACGACGAGCTGCCGGATTGGCATGAAGATACGATGCACCAGAAGCGCACCAACCAGCATTGCCAGCGTAAGGGCGAGAGCGGAGATGAGAACAACAACGTGGATGATGGAGTTAAGCCGCGCCGCTTCACCATCGCGGGAGACCCCGACCGAGACGTAGCCGACAAGCTTCGAATTCCCCGATGCCGTGGATAGCACCGGTGCGGTTGTTTCCAGATACTCGCCGAAGACCGGCGAATAATTGTGATGAAGCTGCATCAGCAGGGATGAAGCGCCGCGGACTCGTCGGACATCTTCCTGCTCCAGATCGGCGTCGCGGCTGGCGATGGCGATCTGGTTGCCTTCGGCGTCAAAGAATGCGACATAGAGCACGTTACGGCTCTTGATGAGTTCGCTGGCAATTCGCGACAGATCCTGCGACGACTGATTGCGCACCGATCGCTCGTTGGCAAGCGCCAGCGTGCAAGAAAGCTGGCGCGCGTGCTCGCCAATCAGGTCATTGAGCTGGTTGCCAGTCTGATTGACAAACGTATAGACCGTTGCACCGAGGGTGAGCAGCATCAGTGCGATAAAGCAGATGAAAATCCGCCCCTGCATCCCCAACCCACGACGGACGGTGCGCAGCGTCGGGCCGACTGTGCGCTTGACCACAGCCAGCTTTCCGAGTTTGTCGCGCGCGTTGTCCATGCATCGGCGCGGTAGGGGTATTGCGCCTCAGCGTTCATCGTCGCGATTCGGGTGCTGGTTAATCGCTATCTAGAAGGACTCAAAATACCGCGCAACCGCTTCTAAATCCCCCTTTTCTCGGGCTTACCGCACTGCCGCGCGAGCCTGCGGCGGCGGGCCGCGGGACCATGTGTGGCTGATTCGACACAGATTTACAGCGCAATTCTTGCCAAAACGCCTGATTTCATCGCTAGAATCGCTGCATCTGTACCCTGCCGGCGGCCGAACTTGATCGTATCTGCTAAAATCCCGTGAAAGTGCGCTTTTCCCTGACAAAGTGGCGCAATAGTGTGATGAACGTCCGCTTCTCAGACTAGTTTGAATCGGCAGCTCAGTAAAACCAATGATTGATCGCCTCGAACAACGTCGCCTGCTCTCGACCATCGCCATTCAAGGAACGATCGGCGGGGATCGGCTCACCATCTCGCTCGATGGAACGTTCATTAACATCCGCAATCGCAGCCCTGTAAACGACTTGCTGGTCGACGGCGTGGCCATCGCCCCGCTTACCAGCAGAAACTTCTCCGGCGTCACCCGGATCGATGGCGACCTCGCCGGCGGGCGCGATCAACTGCTTTGCGATGACTCCGTCCTCATCCCGCTCAACATCACCGGCGCCAACGGTAATGACACGCTCACCGGCGGCGGCGCGAATGACACCCTTTCCGGGGGGGCTGGCGATGACTCGATTAACGCAGGCGCCGGAAACGACCTCATCAGCGGCGACCCCGGCGGGAAGAGCGGCGCCGATACTATCGAAGGGCAGGCAGGCAACGATACGATCTTCGGCGGCAATGGAAACGACCTGCTCATGGGCGGCAGCGGCAACGATAGCATCAATGGCACGCTCGGCCGCGATACCATCGGCGGAGGAACTGGCTCCGACACCATCTTCGGCGGCCTCGGCGATGACAATATCGACGGCGGCGACGATGGCGATGTGCTGTACGGCGACGACGGAACCCCCGATCTCGCGCTGCACGGTAATGACACCCTCAACGGCGGAAACGGCAATGACTACCTCCGTGGCGAGGGTGGCAGCGACCTGATGCTCGGCGGGCCGGGCGATGATATTCTCGATTCCCAGGACGACTCACCCGACACGCTCGACGGCGGGCCTGGAAATGACCGCTCCAGCGGCTTTGATGCCGCGAGTTCAAACATCGAGACTTTTGGCGCTGTCTTTGGCACGCAAAATCTCTCCGGAGACTTCATCGCCATCTCCGGCGGCAACGGCGATGACGTCATCACCGTCGGCGGGGATGGCGTGTCAACGATCACAGCGACCATCAACGGCTTCACCCTTTCGGCAACCCTGCAGGCGCTTGCAGCCCATGTGGGTGGCGGCCTTGCCACGGTATTCGGCATCGCCATTCTCGGCGGCAATGGCAACGACATGATCACCATCGGCCCGGGCGTGCCCCTCGCCGCCGACGGCAAGACTTTCACGCTGAGCATCATCGGTGGCGACGGGAACGACACCCTGCTCGGCAGCGATGCAAGCGAGACATTTTTTGGCGGTCGAGGCAACGACACCATTAACGGAGGGGCTGGCAACGACAGGATCATCGGTGGGAGCGACAACGATACCCTCAACGGTGCCGCGGGCAATGACACGCTCATCGGCGACAGCTTTAATGCCATCGGCGGAGGCCCCGATGGCGAAAGCGGCAATGACGTTTTCATCGGGGGCGCGGGCATCGACCTCGCCGACTACTCCGGCAGTACCGCAGGCGTCAACATCACCCTCGACAACCTCGCCAACGACGGTGTGCCGGGTGAGACTGACAATGTCCGATCCGACGTCGAGAATGTCTTTGGCTCCAACGGTGACGACAGCCTAACCGGCTCAGCCGCCAACAACACGCTCGACGGAAAGCTGGGCAATGACACCCTGCGCGGTCTCGGCGGGGATGACGTACTCATCGACGGCTTTTCCAGCTTCTCCGGGTCCAATGACGTTCTTGACGGAGGAAGCGGCAACGACACCCTCGTAGCGCTCGGCGACGACGATGCCGACACGCTCATCGGCGGCACCGGTAACGACACCGCAGACTACGGACAAAGAGGCGGAACGGGACCACTTTCCCTGTCACTCGATGGTATCGCCAATGACGGGGTGCCATCCGGCTTCGCCCAGGAGTCCGACAATATCGGCATCGACGTCGAACGCATCATCGGCGGAGGGGGAAATGACACCATCCTCGGCAGCGCCGCAAACAACACCCTCGAAGGAGCCGGCGGCAATGACTCCATCAGCGGCGGTGATGGCGATGACTCGATCATTGGCGGCGCCGGGAACGACACACTCCTCGGCGGCAGCGGCAACGACACCCTCATCGGCGGCACCGGCAGCGACAGCCTAAACGGAGGCCCGGGGAACGATCGTTTCTTCAACCGTGACGGTTTTGCCGACACCGTCAACGGCGGCACCGGCACCGACACCGCCGATTCGGATCTCGCCACGCTGTTCGGAAGCAACGACACATTCATCAGCGTCGAGACGATTCTTCAACTCAGCATCATTCGTTAACCCCCTCTCCGTCGGCCTGCCGCGCAAAGTCACCGCCCGTGCAGCCCGCCCTTTCCGATTGTCGCAATCCGAAAAATCTTTTACGCATTAGCGGATTGCGGCCTCCCGCCTGCAGTCCTACGATTTTGTCCGACTGAGTCGATCTTCGGAGTTTGAAGCGGGTCGCAGCGGAATGCGCAAGAATGATACGCGGGCACTCGAATTGAAATTGAGCCTTTTTATAAGGTAATTATCGAGCTTCGACCGCTGCCCGCCCGGACGGGCGCGCCAGGTGCAAAAGGCTACCGAGCACCGGAGCAGATTCAGACTCCCGCAGGCCGCATGACAAGGGCCGGCGATGTGACGGTTGTGCAACTGTTTCTCATTTTGTTTCTGTCGTGACAGGTGAGCCAGAAGCAGGACTTCGACGCGGGGTCGGACCAGAGAGGAGCGAGCCGTGAGAATGAATCAGGTTCCCGAGTACCGCTGTGCCAAGACCGAAGACGGCGACGAACAGGGCTCGGGCATGGATGCTCAGATCAACATTCCCCCCGCCGTCGATGGCAGGCTGTGGAAAGTCGTCGTCGCGGCGCTGCGATGCCCCGCGTGTGGGTCGACCGACCACACGGCCAAGACAGGAAAGCGCGCCAACCACAATGGCCTGCTCGAACAGTACCGCCTCTGCCGCACCTGCGGCATTCGCTTCAGGACGATTCTCGAATGAATTGCCAGGTGGCCGTTCGGGTAGTGGTCGATCTTCTGCAGGGCTTTCGTACCGACGGATGGCGATATCTGCATATGTAAAAAGTTTGTGCAGTCAATGACTCGTGTACGCATAGCGAGCAACCCGATACAGACGGAACGATACGCTACTGGGCGAAAGATGCGGGAAAGATCGACAAAGAGTACTGCTAGTCGCCTCCCGCCGGTTCGAATCTCGAGGGCTTCGCATTGCGGCCCTGGCAGTTTGAATCAGTTTTGCATGTCTTTATCTACATTTCTGTGCTCCTCGTTTCTGGTGTGACGATCGTCACCCGCGGGAAGCGCAAGATTTTGGTCGGGCGGAAGCCCATGGCGAGGGGATGTTTCACATGCGTCGTACTACTTTCCTGGCGGCAGGTCTCAGTCTGGCGGTCATGGCTGGCAACGCGTCGGCGATGATCGAGCTTACCACCAACGGCGGGTTTGAAGCCGGTGACACCAGCGGATGGACTTCATTCCCATCCGGCACCTCCACGTTTAATGTCACCGGTGACGCCAATTCAGGCTCCTTTGCCGCCGAATTGTTTAACAACGCGCCCGCGTCGGGTGCGGTGATCAAGCAGGCCAATGTCGGCGTGGGTGTTGTCAACCCCGGCGAACCGGTCACCATCTCGTTCGCCGCGAAGGGCTCGTCGGCGGCGGGCGGCGTGGCGTTTGCTGAGTTTTTCTCCGAGATTGCCGGAGGGGGTACGTCGGCGGCCGGAATACTCGGCGGCGGGCCGCTCGCACTTACCGGGGCATATCAGACCTTCAATTTCGTCGTTCCCGCGGGTGCCAATGTGAGCGGCGGTGTTACCTTACAGTTCGCAGCCGTCACCGGAGGCGATCCCGGCAGTGTCTCGGTCTTGTTTATCGATGATGTCTCGGTTTCCGTCGTCCCAGAACCCGCGAGCCTCGCGCTTCTGGGCCTCGGCGGCTTCGCAGTCGCAAGGCGCCGCCGGATGTGAAGCGCCGTCGAACACGTCGGATGACACTCCTCCGAGCCAGATCGGTGGAGTGGGATCGACAAGATCGATCACTTAAGAGTGGATTTCGTGGAGAGTTCCCGGCTGGTTGACAATCTCATCCAGCCGGGATTTTTCGTTGCGCCATGCAGGCTCGGGGCTTGGCCGGCGGGCAATCAGCTTCGCGAATTGGACCTCGACAAAGGACAAACGGCCATGCTTTAGATTATTCTGTCACCCACGATGCCCCATTTTCGCACTACAAGTATGCAAAAGTACGATTCGTTCAAATCATCGCCTCAACTGCGCCCACAGCGGGCGATTGAGCTGCTCGAACCGCGCCGGCTGCTCAGTTCGATCGCTCTTGGCGGAACAGCGCAAAACGACGCAATCGTGATCGCGATGGTCGGCGGGCTGATGCGCATCAGCAATGTCGGGCCGGCGGCGGTGACGGTAAACGGAACATCGACCATCGCGCCAAACAAGAGCAAGAGCTATAGTGGCATCACAACGCTCGCAGTCGATGTAGGCGCGGGAAATGACAATGTGACCATCGACGCTTCGGTCACCATTCGCACAACCGTCGCCGGCGGTAAGGGAAACGACACCCTGCGCGGCGGTGGAGGAAACGACTCGCTCGGCGGGGGCGATGGCAACGACCAACTCTTCGGCGGCCGAGGCAAAGACACCCTCGCGGGAGGCGCGGGAGACGACCTCATCCGCGGGGGCAGCAGCAATGACGTCATCACCGGCGACCCCGACGACAATACCCCCGGCGCCGACACCCTCTTCGGCGACGACGGCAACGACAGCATCATCGGCGGCGGCGGTGGAGATGCCATCTACGGCGATGACAACGACGCCGATACTTCCGAAGACGGCAACGACACCCTGCGAGGCGGTGCCGGAAACGACTACATCGTCGGAAACGGCGGCAACGATTCCATCTTCGGCGACGGCGGCGACGACTTTATCAGCGCTCTCGACGGGCAAACCGACACCATCGACGGCGGATCCGGCACCGACCGCTCCCAAATCTCCGGCGGTGATGACGATGTGATTACGAATGTCGAGCAGGATCAGTCCATCATCAATGCCCAGAACCTCAATGGCTTCTATGCCGTGTTCGACGGCACCACCGGTAACGATGTGCTAACGATCTCGCAAAGTGGCGAATTCTACACGTTCGTCCTCAATGGTTTGAACATCGTCGTCACACAGGACGAGTTACAGCGGTTCAGTGGATTTCAGAATAACACCGACAACCTCAACGGCCTGGTGGTGCGCCTCGGCAACGGCAACGATCGGGTGACCGTGCTCACGGCGACAACACTTCGCCTGGAAATCTTCGGCGACAATGGTAACGACACCATCGAGGGTGGGCCGGGCAACGAACTGCTCTACGGCGGCGATGGCAACGATACCCTGCTCGGCAATGCCGGCAATGACTCAATCACGGGCGGCAGCGGCAGCGACTTCCTCTCCGGCGGCAAGGGCAATGACACGCTTGAGGGCGATTATATTGATAACCGCATCGGTTCGGCATTCGGAAACCTCGGCGCCGATACGCTCACCGGCGGGACGGGAATCGATGTCGGAACCTATGAAAATCGCAATCTTCCCGGCGGCGTGATTGTGACGCTCGATAACCTCGCCAATGACGGGTTTATCAACGAAAATGACGACATCCGCACCGACATCGAAGTCGTTGTCGGCACACGCAATAACGATGAAATCAGCGGAAGCGGTGCGGGACAGACGCTCATCGGCCTCGGCGGCAACGACACCCTCCGCGGGCTGGGCGGCAATGATCTGCTCATCGGCGACGACATTACCAGCGATTTTGCCGGCGGCAACGACAGCCTCGAAGGCGGCAGCGGCAACGACACCCTTTCCGGCGGCGAAGAACTCAGCGACTCCGACACCCTCCGCGGCGGCGATGGCTACGATTTCGTCGATTACACCCGTCGAACCAACACCGTCCTGCTCGCCCCCGACGACCTGCCGATTCATGGCAATATCAACACCGAGTTTGACCTGATCGCCAGCGACATCGAAGGCCTGCTCGGCGGCGCGGGCGATGATGTGATCGCGGGCAACGAGTTTGCCAACGAACTGCGAGGCTACGGCGGCAATGACACCATCACCGGCGGCGGCGGCAACGATATGCTCCGCGGCGGCGCCGGCAACGACTCACTGAGCGGCGAAAACGGCAACGACACCCTCTTCGGCGAAACCGGCAACGACACACTCATCGGCGGCCGAGGAAACGACAGCCTCGACGGAGCCGGCGGGAACGACCGCATCTTCAACCGCGACAGCTTCGCCGACGTTGTCACCGGCGGCGCAGGCGTTGATACCGCGGAGGTAGACGGGCTGGATTCGATCGTGGCGGAGGTGGTGCAGTAGGCTACCCATGCAACACCGCCGGTGCTGAGACTTTAGATCTTCCATTATTGCGAAGATGTCGGTGTGAACCGCGACCGCGGAGTTGCAGAGCACACAGAGATTCACAAACTTGACCCGCACCGACTGAGCCCCCTAACCTAAGACATGTGCAAAACACCGAGCGACGGAGCAGCTGCGCCTCAACTCTTCGTAGCTCTTCGAAATGCCGGCGCAGGTGATCCCAAGGCAATCATTGAGTTTACTTACAATGCCTACGAGAATCTTCGGCGCAGTGCTCACATGCAGAAGTGGAATACTTTCGGCAAGCTCCCGATCACCCAAGAAACAAGCGAGTTTGTTCACGAAGCCATTGCTCTGATGATCGATAAGCAGAAGGGTGTAAACGATGAAGGTCACTTCCTCGCACTCGCGTCTACAATCGTCGCAGGCTTGATAAAGGACCATGCACGTCGACGCGGCACGGGGAAGCGCGGTGCCGGACAGCGAGGCGTCAGCCTTGATTCGAACCATGATACGCGCGCTGCGAAGGATACTGAGACCCTAGCTCTTGAGGTTGGCGAACTGCTTGAAAAATATAAAGCGATCGATCCCGAATCCGCCGAAGTTCTAACCCTTCGATGCTTCGGTGATCAGAGTGTCAAAGAGGTCGCTGAACGTCTCGGGATGAGCGACGCAACTGTCGTGCGACGCTACAAGACGGCGCTCGCTTGGTTCCAAGTACAGATGGCCAAGTAGCGAAACGGCGCTGCTAGATCACCCGCTGGAGCCGGTCAATTGCTCGTTCCGCACCTGCGGGTACTACGGCAGCGGCTGCGTCGTTGCCGGGGGGCTTGATGGCCCCGTTTCGCCCCAACCGACCTCCGAATCCCCCGTCGTCTGGAGATAGACGCCTCTGGCCGGCTGCGTTGACGGGCTCGTCTCGAATAAGCGTGACGGCGACTCGGGGATGGCCCCCGGCGCTGCGGCAATCCCGTTAAGGTAGCCATACTGTTTTAGCAACGCGTGCGCCGCAGTGGACTCCCCAGAATGATACAGGAAGGCTGCGCATTGCGCCACGAGCATCTTAGTCAGCGGGTGATCTCGGCCAAGACCACCAGGCGCTGTCGCAAGCGCAAGCGCCTCTTGCGCAAGTGACGTAACGCCAGCTTCCGAGTAATGCTTACCAGCGAGCAACCGCTCCAGATAGTTCGCCGTTGCAATGAGGGTATCGATATGACTCGGGCCAAGCGTCCGCTTGAAACCTTCGATCGCCTCAAGGCTGAGCCGTATCGAATCAGCCGAAGAACCAACCCGGAACAAGAGCCCGGCATGATTGTCCATCATCGTGTACAACGCAGGCTGATTCGGAGAAAGCAACTGTCGCTGGATCGCAAATGCTTTGCGAGAGAATTCCTCGGCCTTCTGATAATCCCCTAACTTGAGGAGGGTCTCTGCATACTCCTCCAGCAGTTGGGCCCGGCTAAGTGACTGCGCAACTCTGATTCCTCCTTTCGCCTCCACCTCTGTCAGTCTCTCGATGGCCTGTCCTTGAAGGCGCTCCGCTTCCTCTAGTTTGCCGAGACTTGCCCGCGCCTTACCGAGGTTAGCCATCAGATAAAACCTGAAACTCGCTTCGGCAAACCTCTCCTCCTCAGCAACCTGATGCAAAGCATCGGCAAGGATTCTCTCTGCCTCCTCGGCCTTCCCGCGACGGATCAAGGCGTGCGCCAGATTATTCTTGGCGATGAATTCGGCAGGACTACCTGCGCCTGACTGCTGCGTGGCAAACTCTAGTCTCTGCCGCAGTAGGCGTTCAGCCTCTTCCTCGTTGCCCGTCACCATCAGTAGCATAGCTGCAAGTTCTGCTCTGGCAGCCATCGTAACTCGATGCTCGGTACCAAAAAGACGTTCAGAGCGCTCAATTGCACGCTTCTGCAAAGCCACAGCCGAAACATCTCCCACTTCACCAAGCATCGATACGAGCCGAAGTTCAGCTTGCACCGCCTGCGGGGAGTCTTCGCCATGCATTTTCGCCCGCCGCTCAACGACCTGCTTCTGCATCGCGATCGACTCGGCAAACTTCGCATTGGCCAAGAGCGCAATGGCATAAACGGCCATCACGTCAATCGACTCTCCTTCATCCTCGAAGATGACTCTGGACAACTCTTCAAAGCAGTGCTTCGCCAAAGCCAATGCTTCTTCATGTCGGCCAAGGCCATGGAGCGATGCGGCGATGCCTTTTTTAGAGAGCAGGATGTCCGGGTCCGTTTCACTTAACTTCGCCTTCCTTGTGTGCCAGGCGCGATCAAACTGCTGCAGTGCTGATGCGTACTCCCCAACACTTAGATATGCAGAACCGAGTAAATGCTGGATAGATGCCTCGACGAGCGGTTGATGACCGAATCGCCGTCCGACTCGATCGGCAGCGATATCAATCAATTGCTTCACGACCTTGTCTCGAATGTACCAGTTTTCGATGGTATCGGGTGTGAGATTGGAGAGAAGATCATCGGTGACAAACTTGAGTGTTGCGTCGGCCTGCCCTCGCTTGATTTCTGCCTCATTTTTTTGCTTCACTGCTTCAGAAAGGGCGGCTTCAATTCTACGTTGATAGCGGCTGCTCGTGTATGCCCACACAGCCAGAAGGGATGTGATCATTACCCCAACAGCGCATGCAGCGATCAGTGTTCCCTGATGCCGTTCCGCAAATTTTTTTAATCGATAGCCAGTCGAATCGGGCTTCGCACTGACCGGCTTGCCATCCAGATAATGTTGGATGTCGTCGCGAAGCTCTTTCGCCGATTGATATCGCTGGTCTTTCTGCCGTTTGATGGCTTTGGCGATAACCGAGTTGAGATCGCCTCGTAGGGCTTTGCGCATCGCTTCGGGCGTCATGCCGCGCGCCTCAGAGATGACCCCTTGCGCGTCACCGGAAAGCTCGGCATACCGTCTGCTTGCAGAAGGAGGATCCGAATCGATCACAGACGCTCGGTACTGGTATTCATCGACCGTTTCGGGAAAGGGATAGTGTCCAACGAGCAGTTGAAAGAGCGTCGCACCGAGCGAATAGACATCAGTCAACGTATCTACAGGTTCGCCCTTGAACTGCTCAGGACTCATCGTGGCAGGCGTCCCGAGGCTGCCTCCCCAGTTAGTTAGCGACTGGCTTGGATTAATTCTTTGCCCTCCGGAAATCGACTTTGCCATGCCAAAGTCGATGACTTTGACGATGTGTGCGCCCTTGCTGGCATCGTAACTTGCCATGACATTGCCCGACTTGAGATCGCGATGTATCACCGCTTTCTGATGCGCATGCGTGATGGCGTCGCAAACTTCCATGAATAACTCAAGCCGCGAACGCAGGGACATGCGGTGCTCGTCGGCGTGCTCGGTAAGCGGTTTGCCCTCGACGAGCTCCATGACAAAGTACGCTAGCCCGGCCGGGGTCGCGCCGGCATCAAAAATTTTCGCGATGTGCTCAGAGGTCATTTGCGCCATCGCCTGACGCTCCGTCTCGAACCTGCTCAGGACCTGCCTTGTGTTGAGCCCGGGTTTGATGACCTTGATCGCTACGGTACGCCTAATCGGCGCCTCCTGGCGGGCTTGGTAAACGATGCCTGTGGTTCCTTCACCAATCTCTTTTTCAATGACGTAACCCCCAATCTGGTCTCCCTTCTGAATCCCGATGGAGGTTGCAACCTCCACGGCGACATTTTTGAGCGCGGGCACTGAGGTGGCCGTCGCATCGTACGCTGCGAGCAGGGCCCGCGCGTGGTCCGCGATCGGACTAGAGACGCGCGCAAGCTCACATGCTCGATCCTCGTCTGGTAGTCCCTGAAGTCGAGTAAACAAATCGTACGCCTGCGTGGAGTCGTAGCTTGACACCAGCAATATTCTACCCAGCGCTTCGGCAATATGTTTGCTGGAAGACGGGGAAAAGTTTGCCAACAGGTATGCCGCAGGTTTGGGCGGGGTGGCAGGGCAACAAATGCATGGACATGATTTCAAAGGATTTTTGACGTGACCCGATGCCAGATTACGGGGAATGGTTGTCGGGCGGACGAGGCCGCTTGGCAAGGAGCCGTGAAAGGCTGCTTAACCAAATCCTCATCACCACAGGAGCAACGGTCATGTTGCAACCGTTCGATTCAGCAGCGTCGAATCAGTCTACGGGTATCACCGGGGACGCCCTTTGCGGGGGTTCACACATGCCAGAGCGCGAGATGGACACGCCGCCGGTACCGCCCGCACTTCTGAATGCGGCAACGCCCAAGCGACCCCGGCTTGGAAGTATGCAGGGTGAGCTTACGGGGGAAGGGCCGTGGCACGACCCGGCGGCAGGCTGCCCGCCGATGAATCCATCGCCTGAACGGTTCTCGAACGAGTGGTCGCTGGCACCTGAAGATGCAAGCGACCGCGCAGCCGATGGCCCGGCAGTGGCTCGGAACGCCGCACTCAACTGGTTCGACGGGGACGGCAATGTCCTCCAGGCGAAGCACTTGCCAAGCGATCCAAAGACATTTGAAGCGTTTTTAGCGCTCTACAACGAACTTCAAAGCCTGGCGTCTGCTGAGCCTAAGGCGTTGGACTTTGACGCCGTTCAAAAGGACGAGGAAGGTTCAGCCGATGCTCTGCAGGTGCCAACGCTTGCCACAGCCTTTGGCGAAAGAGCCGTCCAAGCCTACCGAGAGGTCGTTGAAACTCAGATCGGCGATTCAGACAGTATTTATCTCCTGAATGGACGCACGGCAGAAGTCTACGGCGTGCGTGCCGGTTGCATCAGTGCGCTTGCGATGGCAGAACGGGCCCGTGCCGCTGAGCACAAGCGTCAGCGCACATCACTTGCCCGGGCTCTTGCCGTGGTGACAGTGACCGTTCTGGTCCTTGGGGCGATCGCCACCGGTCGCCTCATTGAGGCGATGCTGCTCGCTACGATCACAACTTGGCCGAACAGCTAATCACTCGTCGCAACTCCGCCTGCGCGAAGCGATGCCCGTCGCCCGCGCCGGCGGTTCTGCGCGCCGCCTCAAAGTTAGGCATTCCCTTGACACAGTATCGCCCCCCATCGCTATCGCCGCCAGACTTCTGCATTTTTTCTGTTTAGCATCCGATTTCCCTGATTTTGCGAAAGAATTTCCATACGGGATCGACTATCCTTTTGACCATGATCGAACAGTTGGAACAGCGGAAGCTTCTGGCGGCCATTAACATGGTGGGCACCACCGCCAATGATGTCCTGACATTCGCAATCGTCGGCGGGTTGCTCCGCATCAGCAACACCGGGCCTAACACCGTCACCTATAACAACGGCGGGACGCTTCTACCCAATCGAAGCAAGAGTTTTGCTGATGTCGACCTGATCACCGTCGATGTTGGCAGCGGGAATGACGTCATCAACATTGATACTTCCGTGAACGCCAAGACCACACTTCTCGGCGGCAAGGGGAACGATTTCCTTCGCGGCGGAGCCAACAACGACGTCATCTCCGGCGGGGATGGCAATGATACCATTCTCGGTTTCAAGGGCCGCGACACCCTGGAGGGAGCGGCTGGAAACGACCTGATTCGCGGCGGTAGCGGCAACGACGTCATCAGCGGCGACAACAACACTTCGGCAGGCAGTGATACGCTCTATGGCGATGACGGCAACGACAGCATCACCGGTGGAGGCGGCGGAGACGCGCTTTATGGCGATGACAACGACGCCGACTCATCTGAAGATGGTTCCGACACCCTGCGCGGCGGCGAAGGTGTCGACTACCTCAATGGCAACGGCGGGGCCGACAGCATCTTCGGCGATGCCGGAGACGACTACATCACCAACATCGACGGATCAGTCGATACCATCGACGGAGGCGAAGGAAACGATCGCGCCGAGCCCTCTAATTTTGACAATGACGTGCTCACCAATGTCGAGACGCAGAGCAGCGTGATCTCGGCGCAGAATCTCGCCGGATTTTATGCGGTATTTGATGGCACCCCGGGCAATGACGTCATCACGCTCGCGCAGGATGGCGGCGTCTACAACTTCACGTTCAACGGTCTCGCGGTGCAGGTCACGCGCGGCGAGCTTGAAGCATTGGCCGAGGCGCAAAGTGGAAACGAGCAACTCTTTGGTCTCGTCATTCGCGCCGGCGGAGGCAATGATCGGGTGGAGATTCTCACGCCCATCACGCTTGCGCTCGAAGTATATGGCGACGCCGGCAACGACACGCTTATCGGCGGTCCCGGCGGCGAAAAGCTCGCCGGGGGGCTGGGCAATGACTCCCTCATTGGTGGTGCGGGGAATGACATGCTCGTCGGCGGCAGCGACGACGATGATTTGTCCGGTGGCGACGGAAGAGACACCCTGCAGGGCGACGGTGACGACGACCGTAACGGCAACCAGTTCGGCCTCCGCGGGGCGGATCGACTCAGTGGCGACGCGCAGATTGACGTTGTCACCTACGAAGATTTTGCCAACGGCAGTGACGGTGTGACGGTCACACTCGACAACATCGCCAACGATGGCCCGGCGGGTGAAGGCGATAACGTCATCCAGGACGTCAACATCATCGTTGGTTCATTCGGAAATGACCTCCTGATCGGCAACGACACCAACCAGACCCTCAACGGCGGCGGAGGAGACGACACGCTCATGGGCATGGGCGGCGACGATTCGCTCGAAGGCGATCTCCTCAATGACGGCTTCGGCGGAAATGATGTGCTCGACGGCGGCGACGGCAACGACACGCTCAACGGCGGCGAGGATGAGACCGACGCCGACGTCTTCATCGGCGGCGCGGGAATCGACACCGCCGACTACTCTCGCAGAGGTAATGCCGTGCGTCTCAGCCTTGACGGCGTCGCCAACGATGGCGCGCCTTTCGGGAACGGTGAAGATGACAACATTGGCACCGATGTGGAGAACCTGATCGGTGGCAGCGGCAATGACACGCTCACCGGTTCGGCCCGCGCCAATGTGTTAATGGGAAGTGTCGGGCAGGATCTCATCAATGGCGCCGGCGGCAACGATACCATCGACGGAGGAGCAGGGAACGACACGCAACTGGGAGACGGCGGAAACGACCTTCTACTGGCATCGCCGGGGGCTGACGTGCTCAACGGCGGCAGCGGAATCGACACCGCAGACTATTCCGCCCGCACCACGGCACTGGTCATCACGATTGACGACATTGCCAATGACGGCGAAGCGGGCGAAAACGACAACGTCACCTTCGACACCGACAACATCTTCGGCGGCAGCGCCGGCGATCACATCACCGGATCGGGCCTGCGCAACACGATCCTCGGAAATGCGGGAGGAGACACCCTTTTCGGCGTCGGCGGAGACGATAGCCTCGTCGGAGGAGGCAACAGTGACCAACTCTTCGGCGGAAGCGGCAACGACACCCTGCGCGGCCTGAGCGGGGCCGACACCATGGACGGCGCATCCGGCAACGACCGCTTCTTCAACCGCGACAACGACGGCCTGCGCGATGTAATTAACGGCGGCAGCGGCATCGACACCGCAGACAACCCCGCCACCGACGACGACATCATCACCAATGTCGAGAATATTGTCGGGTGATCCGCTGAAATCTGTCACAGCTGTTGATTTTCGCCTGTTTGTTGTCGCGTTGCGGTGACTGCGCGGTACACTGAGGTGTCATGGGACTGTCAGCCCTTAAGCATCACGGCTTGATTTCGATTGCGGCGTTGGCCGTTACGATTGGAGGGTCTGCTCAACTAGCCGCCGCGTATCAGCCTGCCACGCAGGCCGACGCGCCGGGGCCGGAAGTGGTTGATGCGCCGGACGAGGGGCCGATCAGCGCAACCATTACTGGGGTGGAGGGCAATGCGGGGGTTCGTATCCTCGGTACTGAACAGTGGTTGCGCGCCGAAGTGGGCATGAAGCTTAATGAAGGCGACGAAGTGCGCACGAGCCACAAGTCGGCGGTGCGGTTTGTCATCCCGCCGGACCAGACGATCACCCTCGATCGGCTTGGTACAGTGCAGCTTCTTAAGAGCAATTTTGCCGACGGAAAATACAACACCGATATCGGCATGAAGTATGGCCGCACGCGTTATGACATCGAAGCGGCCGGGCGGGAGCACGATGCGAGAGTGCGCAGCCCGTCAAGTGTGCTGGCGATTCGCGGCACGAAGGTGATGTTGTTCGATCAGCCGCCGTTTGTTCCCGAGGCGCAAAGCCTGACCGGCCGGGCGTTCTTTCGCGACGCGCGGAAACAGGTAAGCGTCGGAGCGCGCAATGGCAACAAGGTGAAAGTCAGTTCGGACAAGGAAGACGCTGCGCAAACAGCGCTCGCTGGCGGGGTGATCAACCCCCGCGGGAGCGACAGCGCGCTGACGCCTGCCGACAATCGCTTCGGGTTCAGCCCGGCAGTATTCGCCCGGCTGCAAGAGCAAGGTGGCGTTTTTGAGATCATCGGGCAGGCGAATAATCAATCGATTATCGACAGCCTGAGCTTCATCGGCACCGTAGCGGGCGAGCAGCCTCAGTTTAACTTCAGCTTCATCGGCTCGCCGTCGGCGAACGTCAACCTTTCGATACTCACCCCCGCCGGTGACACCATCACCGTGGCCAACGGCTTTGACAACCGCTCGCCCAGCGGCGGGCTTTATCTGCTGGACATCAACGCCGACACGCTCGGCCAGGGTGGGGTTGACGATGTTGTCTATGACGACCCTGATTTTCCAGGCCCCAGAGGTGTCTACACTATCACAAGCACGCTGGTCAGCGGTACCAACGCAACCGGGCAGCTTATCGTGCTAACCGACCGGCTAAGCAGCACGCCCGGGCAGTTTGGCCCCCGCACGCAAACGCTCACAACCGAAAACCCAACCGCGACAATTCAGGTCAACCTCACCGACTCAGATGTTAATCAGATCCAGCGCCTCTCACGAACGCAGGGCGCAAAGCGAAAACGCTAAGTCGTTCTGCTTCAACAGTTTATCAAACGGTTACTGCCGAGTCGGCGATGCCAGCGTCTGCTTCATCCATGTCGCAAGCTGCTCGCGATAACCGGCATTCGCCTGCGGCCAGTTGCGGATGCGATGCTCCGCACCCTCCAACGTGACCAGATCGCTCTTCACCCCAAGATCACTCAGCCGCTGGTGCAGATGCGCGCTTTGCGCATGCGGCACGCTCTGATCGTGCGTGCCGTTCATCAGCAGGAACGGCGGCAGACCGGGCACGACGTGATTGATGGGCGAGATACGCCATAGCGTTTCGATGGTCTCAGCATCGGCGACTTCTTTTCCCAGAAGCTGTTGCAACGAAGGGCTAAGCCCGCCGCGACGAAAGTTGTCCAATACATGATCGGTGGGCGCGGCCAGCAGCGCGACCGCGGCGATATTGGGGGAGCGATCGATCACCGCAGCGTGACACGCCAGGTGCCCGCCGGCGCTGTAGCCGATTAGCCCAAGCCGTGACGCATCGGCACCGTGCTCGGCAGCGTGCAGGGTGACCCACGCAATGGCCGTCTGCACATCATCCATGCACGCCGGCCAGCGATGCTTCGGTGCCAGGCGATACTCAATTGAGAACACCACCAGCCCCGCATCGGCAAGTGCATCCAGGAATGGCAGGTCATCGCGCCGATTCCCTCCCGTCCATCCCCCGCCGTGAATGACAACCACCGCCGCGTGCGGCCCGGGCGAGCCAGCGCGCGGCGGTCGCACATCAAGCAAGAGCGACTCGCCGGCGATATTGGCGTACTCAATCTCCTTGATCGTCATAAGTCCCTGGTAGTCATAAGTTACAGTGCTTTCAGTGCTCGCGCGGCAAGCTCGTTGAGATAAATTTCCAGGTTGCTATAGCCTGTCGCCAGATCAATCATTGCCGCATCGGCGGGATCGTTTGCGTCAAGTACCCCGCCGCTGGCTTGTTCCCATTCGTCCGGCATGCCATCGCGGTCGCTATCGAGGGGAGGATCGGCCGAACTCAACGCGGGCCAGCCGCCCACCTCGCTCTGGGAGTTGATCGGCTTGCCCGTGCCTTCGGCAACGTCCTTCAAAATGCGCATATCGACCGCATCTCTCCTTGGAGCGACCGCCCCGGCGAATCTGGCCACCCGTTTGGCCGCCTCAATGGCGGTATCGGTGCGGATCGGGGAGCGCATGTCCACCGGCTCAGCCAGCAGACATTTCTCGGCGGTCGGCATCTCTCGCTTTGAACCATCGGAGGCGACACCCGCACGGTATCGCACCGCCGAGGGGTTATCGGCCAGCACATCATGACGCCCCTCGATCACATTTCCGTGGATATACGCCCGGGCATCATCGGCCCATAGCTCAAACACAGCGCGGTTGTCGCTCTTAAATGTCGGTCCTGGTTTGAAGTAGTTGTTAACGAAATTGAAATCGTCTCCCTCCCCGCCGTAGGCCGGCCCGCTGTTGTAGACGAGATTGTTGCGGCAGTCGATCAACCCGCGCCCCGTTTTGAAGTATCCGATTCGGGGTGCCCGGCTGACGGCATGGGCAATCAGGTTGTGGTGGAAACTCCCCCCGCCGTGTTTGCGGCCATCCCATCCCGTCGCATAGCCGTGCGATCCTTTCTTGTGCACAGACTCGGCAAGTGGTTCAGAGAGAATGCACCACTGCACGGTGACATTCCCACTTTCCCTCACAACATCATTGAGCGAGTCGGTGGACCAACTGAGCGAGCAATGGTCGATGATGACGTCTTTTGACCCCCAAACGGTTACCGCATCCTGCTCGACACCGAGTTCATCGCCCGGTCTGACCCTCAAGAACCTGACGATCACATTCTCGGTGTCGCTGATAAAGAGCTGCCCCCCGCGCAGACAAATGCCGTCGCCGGGCGCACTTTGCCCAGCGATGGTGATATTGCGCTGAGAGATCGTCAGCCGGGACTTCAGATTGATCGTACCGCTGATGCAAAAAACGACGATGCGATTGGGCTTACTTACGGCGTCGCGCAAGGAGCCGGGACCGTCGTCGTTCAAGTTGGTTACCTGATACGTCTCCCCACCGCGACCACCAGTTGCACCGGCACCGAAGCCTTCGGCACCCGGAAAAGCTGGTGCAGAAGGCACTTTGGCAGCGGCAAGGGCTGCTTCGGCTGCAACAGCCATGACTAGAATGCCGACCTGGACCGCTCTCGTTGGAAGATTCCGCCGCAATCCCATATCAGAAGCCTACCGCGCGGCGGGCGTTCTATCGATGCAACTTTGCGTGTGGTTATTGTCGAATGTGGGAAAATGCTCCCGGGCGGAAGTTGCGGGGTTCGACCCATTTGTGCCGATAACCGTAGAAGGACGAAGAGAGTTGGGAGAATGCGATGCCGCCGGTAATTGTGCAGATCAAACGACTCGCCAACGGGCAAAATCTGCCGCTTCCCATGCGGATGACCGAGCACGCCGCCGGATTTGATATCGCCGCCGCGGTGGAAGCGCCGACCGTGCTTCTGCCGGGCGAGATCAAGCTCATTGCCTGCGGATTTGCCCTGGCAGTCCCCGCGGGATTTGAGGCGCAAGTCAGGCCTAGATCAGGACTTAGCAGCAAGCATGGCGTGACCATGATCAACGCGCCCGGAACCATCGACGCCGACTACCGAGGCGAGGTACATGTGCCGCTGATCAACCATAGCAAGGTCCCATTCACGATTGAGCGCGGTATGCGTATCGCCCAAATGCTGATTTTGCCCGTGCCGGACGTATCGCTGCAGGAAGTAACTGAACTAGACGAAACCGCCCGCGGCAACCGCGGGTTCGGGCACACAGGCAACTGATGAAAGGACGGAGGATGGCAGCAAACCGATGATCCGGAAGAGCCTTGCGCAAAGAGCGCGCCGGCCGCTTCATTCATCCCAGCTGTTCTATCCTTTCCATAAAAATGGATCGTTCCACCAATCTTTTTCGCAACACTTTCGTAATCGCGGCAGCGGGTATCTGGGTATTCTTGCTGCTCGCGCTGGGCAGCTTTAGCCCGACAGACTGGCCCAGCCACGCCGTCTACCCACACCCGGCCGACACCAGCAACCTCTGCGGAAAAATCGGCTCGCTCGTTGCCTACTACTGCTTCCTGGCCATCGGCCAGGGGGTGTTCCCCGTGCTGTTTTTCAGCGGGGTGGCGGTGGCCATGTGGCTGTTCAAACATCGGGTCGGCGATATGTGGCTGCGCGTCATTGGACTCACGCTTCTCACAATCGCCTTTGCGGCAGCGGTGCATCACCTCAAGCCCGGAAGCATGACTGGCCTGCCCGAGGGCCACGGTGGTATCCTGGGCATCACCGCAAGCTCGTTTCTGCAAAGCCACTTTAGCACAACCGGCACGCGACTGGTGCTGGTCATTGCCATTCTAGTGGGTCTGTTCCTCGCCGCAGATGATCTGGTCCTCCGCACCCCCGCCGCGGCGATTGGAGCATGGCACGAAGTGCGGGAACGCGCGCCCAACGTGAAGTTTAACTTCAGTTCTCTACCGAAACTGCCCTCGCTTCCTTCGTTTCGAACCAAGGATTCGGTCAGCCCGATGCTCCGACCAAGGGGTTCGGCCCAAGATCGAAAAGGCAGACGCGTGGTTGATGAATCTGACGACGACACACTCAACGCACCGGTGCTCTTGGAGCGTGAACCAAGGAACAAGCCCAAACTCGCCCCCATCGAGCTGGATTACGACAACGACGACCCCACGCCCATCGCCACCGACGCATCGTTTGACGATGACGATGCGCCATCCGAGCGCGCGACAATTCCTGAACGCCAACCCGGCTCGGCTGTTTCAGCGACGGATGACGACGATCTGAAGAACACGCCGGTCGAAGAGCCAAAGCGCGAAATCAAGGTCAAGCTCCCACAACTCATCAAACCCCGGCAAACCGCCCCCCCGCCGCCAAAAGAGCTTGGCGACTATGCGATGCCCGGTTGGGAGTGCCTCGCCGACGCCGAGCATGGCTACGCGGCCAGCCAGGAACGCTTCGTCCGCGAGCAGGCGGCGATTCTTGAGCAGACACTCAAAGAGTTTGACATCGAAGCGCATGTGGTCGAGATCGACACCGGCCCGGTCATCACCATGTACGAGATTGCGCTCGCACCAGGAATCAAGGTGAGCACGATCGCTGGCTTGAGCAACGATATTCAGCGTGCCCTGAAGGCCGAGACCGTGCGCATCGTCGCGCCCATCCCGGGCAAGAGCACGGTGGGCATCGAAATCCCCAACGCGCAGAAGGAAAAAGTGCGCTTCAAAGACCTGATGCAGCAGGCACCTGAAGCAATCAGTAAACAGACCATCCCGCTTTACCTCGGTAAGGACGCCAGCGGGGAACCGCTCATCACCGACCTTTGCGCCATGCCCCACTGCCTCATCGCTGGCACAACGGGGTCGGGAAAATCGGTCTGCATCAACACGATCATCATGTCGATCATGTACATGCAGCGGCCGGATATGGTGAAGCTCATTTTAGTCGACCCGAAAGTGGTCGAAATGGCCCCATTCAAAGACATTCCGCACCTGATGTGCCCGGTCATCAACGAAGCCCCGCGTGCCACGAGCGTGCTGGAATGGGCCACGCAGAAAATGGACGAGCGCTACGACCTGCTCGCCGAGGCTGGCGTGCGCAACATCAAGGGATACAACAGTTTAACGCTTGACGAGTTAAAGGAACGCTTTGAGCCGACCAATGAAGAGGAAGAAGCGAAAATTCCGAAGAAACTGCCCTATATCGTCATCATCGTCGATGAGTTGGCCGACCTGATGATGACCAGCGGCAAGGAAGTTGAGAACCACATTGTGCGCATCGCGCAGAAAGCCCGCGCAGTCGGCATTCACCTGGTGCTTGCAACGCAAAGACCGCAGGCAACTGTGGTTACGGGGCTGATCAAGGCGAACATGCCGTGCAAGATCTCGTTCAGAGTATCGAGCAAGATGGACAGCCGGATCGTACTCGACCAGAACGGCGGCGAAGTGCTGCTGGGACAAGGAGATATGCTCTTCCTGCCCCCCGGCGCAAGCAAGCCCACGCGCGGACAGGGCACATACATCGACGATAAGGAAATCAAAGACAGCGTGAAGCTGGTGAAGAGCCTGGCCGAGGCGCAGTACGAACCCGAGTTGGTGCAAATCAAGGCCGCCGGCACGGGGGATATCGATGAAGAAGCCGCAAAGGATGACCTTTTCGATGCGGCGGTCCGCGTGGTGCTCGAAACCAAGCGCGGCAGCGTGAGCCTGCTGCAGCGCCGACTGACCATCGGCTACGCCCGCGCGTCGCGCCTGATCGAAGCGATGGCCGCAGCGGGCATTGTGGGCGACTACAAGGGTTCACAGGCCCGCGAGGCGATGATCACCGTAGAAGAGTGGGATGCACTCAAGTCCGCCCAACAACAAGACGCCGCGGACGGGATGAGCGTTTAAGGCAGCACGGGCGTCCCGCCCGTGTCTTTCCCTGCCATTACCGTCTGCCGAATTGCGCATTACGACATCGGGCGCCATTCTCAGTACTAGTGCCGACATCGACAATTTGAAACTGTTTCGCCGGCGCGGCGTCCCTATGGCGGGCCAATCAAAACAAGGGAACGCCTGATGCAACCGATCCAATCACTCGACCGCCGACTGATGCTTTTCGCCGAACTCGTCGGCGAGTTCGCTTTTTTTCGAACGCTGGAGGTCACCGGCACGGCTGGCGACGATGTCATCCGCATTGAATACAACAATGCTGGCGATCGGTACGTGGCGACGCTCAACGGCAGCTCGATGGACTTCGACCCGCTCGCGGTCTTCGCCGTCCGGGTCGAAGCCGCCGCCGGGAACGACTCGGTGTTCGTCGCCACGCGCGACGGCGGCGGCGCGGGACGCGGGGCCGAGGTTTTCGGCGGGCCGGGCAACGACACGATCGTCACCACCGCCGGCAGCGACATCCTCCGCGGGGAGGACGGCGACGACTCGCTTGATGCCGGTCGCGGTGCCGACCAGCTCGTCGGCGGCGACGGCGACGACCAGCTGTTCGGCCGCGCCGGCCACGACCGGTTCGACCCCGGCACAGGCACCGACTTAGTCGACGGCGGGTCGGGCCGCAACCGCGTCTCCTACGGCGACCGCAGCGACGACCTGTCGCTCTCGCTCGACGGTGTCGCCAACGACGGCGCGGCAGGCGAGAACGACAACCTCCTGCGCATCCAAGACATCACCGGCGGCAGCGGCGACGACTCGATCGTCGGCAACGGCGGGATCAACGAGCTGAACGGCCTGCTCGGCGCCGACACCCTTCGCGGCCTCGGTGGAGGCGACTCCCTCAACGGCGGCGGCGGCGGGGTCGAGGATGCGACCGGCGACGACCTCGTCGACGGCGGGAGTGGCGATGACAAGTTAACCGCCGGCGAGGGCGACAACACGCTCGTGGGTGCCGCCGGCGACGACCAGATCCGCGACAACACTGCCACCGGCGGAAACGACTCCGTCGACGCCGGATCCGGAAACGACACTGTCAGCTACGGCCTCGGCCGCGACACGATCTTTGGTGGCAGCGGGAACGACCGCATCCTCGGCGGCGCGGGCGACGACGGCGACCTGCTCGACGGCGGCGGCGGCGACGACAGCTTCACGCCGTCGAGTTCGTCGCCCGACACCATCCGCGGCCAGGCGGGCGACGACGTGATCCGCGCGTTCTTCGCCGACGGCAACCCGGCGACCTCGTTGTCCGGCGGCAGCGGAACCGACCGCCTGCTGCCTAGCATCGGTTTCGGGACAGCCATCGTGCGCATCTCGCTCGACGGCTTCGCCAACGACGGCTCGGCCGTCGACGGCGGCACAAGCAACGTCGCCGCCGATTTCGAGGCCATCCTGGCGCCAAACAGCACCGCCGACCTCTTGATCGACGTGAGCAGCCTAGGCGTCGGCGTGAGCGTGACCGGCGGCTTCGGCGACGACGTTCTGACCGGCGGGACGTCCAACGACGTCCTCGAAGGCGGCGAGGGCGACGACTCGCTCGTCGGCAACGCCGGCGACGACGTCCTCCGCGGCTTCACGGGCAACGACACCCTCACCGGCGGCCCCGGCCTCGACAGCTTTAACGGCGGTCGGGGAAACGACGTGTTGAACGCCGCCGATGGCGAGGCCGACACCGTCAACGGTGCCCAAGGCCTCGGCGACACCGCGGACATTGACGAACTGCTGGATACGCTGATCCGTGTTGAATCGACGACGTGAGCGCTCAGCCGCAAACGAAATCAGCGAACGAAAGTTAAGGCGCGCGCAATCCGGTCCAGAGTTCGATGTACTTTTCCTTGACGTATGGGTTGAGTTGATCTGAAAATTCGAGCTGAAGATCTAAAATCTGAATCAACTCAACGACATCGGCAAAATCTTTGAGGCGACTCACGCCCCCCGTCAGTCCCGAGGCTAGTTTTAGCTCGACTAGCGAGGCAAGCCCGAGATATCGCACGCCGCCAATATCAGTTGCCGCCTGGGCAGGATCGGGAAACGCAACCGGCTTCGGCTTGCCGTCGCCTGGATATTGGCCTGCAACGAGAAACTCAATGCGAACATTGCTGCTGGTGTCACGCAGATTCTTGCTTCCGGCAAATGGCTCGACATAACCAAGCCCCGAAAGCTTATCATGTATCGTTTGCAGTCCTTCAGACGTGACAAGAATATCTACGTCGACTGTGGTTCGATTGTAGCCGTGGGCAACCAGCGCCATGCCACCGGCGACCGCGTACGGTATCTGCAGCGCGTCCAGCATTGCACTGATCCTTAACAGCGTCTCAAAGACGGGCCCTTCACTCATCAAGAACCTCTCGGCTGCCAACATGGCGATTGATCCACCCTGCCGCACAACATCGTCGTACACCATGATATTCAGTATACCACTCTGAACCCGCCAACTGGAATCAAAAGCGAATCATTCAAGCTCTGTTTGGCGCATCGACATGCACCCTCCGCCCCTCCACCCGCAATTGCCCCCGTTGAAAAAGCCGGATGGCCTCGGGGTAGGCGATGCATTCCTGTTCGAACACACGGGCGGCGAGGGTTTTGGCGGTGTCGTCGGGCAGGACCGGGCAGGGGCGCTGCAGGATGATCGGGCCGGTGTCGTAGCCGTTATCAACAAAATGCACCGTGCACCCACTCACCTTGCACCCGGCGGCCAGCACGGCCTCGTGTACCTTCTGGCCATACATGCCCTTGCCGCCGAAGCAGGGCAGGAGCGACGGATGGATGTTCATCACGCGTCCCTCCCAATGCTCGGGAACTTTGATGAGCGAAAGCCACCCGCCGAGCAATACCAGCTCGGCACCGGAGTGTTCAACACGCGCGAAGATCTCGTCGCTGTAGGCATCGATATCGGCAAATGCCGCGCGCTCAACAATCGTATTCGGCACCGATGCGCGGGCGGCGCGTTCGATGCCGATGAGGCCCGGCCTTGAACCGATGACCAGATTCACCCTTGCGTTCAGCGACTTTGCGGCGATGCGATCGAGGAGATTTTGCAGCGTTGTCCCACCACCGCTGACGAGTACTGCGAGCGAAGCCGGCCGCACCGGATTGGTTCCGGTCAGATCACCCGGCTGCAACGTGGCAGCCGATCGGTTTTCGGCCTGAATGGCCTCGTAGACTTCGTGCCGGTGCACGCTGATCGATTTCGGGGCCTGTACGCCCAGCCGAACTTTGTCACCTCGAATGTCGACAACGGTGACAATGACCTGCTCACCGATCATGATCGACTCATCCTTGTGTCGAGAGAGAACCAGCATTGTTTCTTTCCCCCTCTCTCGGCACTCCGGGAGAGGGCCGGGGTGAGGGTTCTTACGGGCGATCATGAAACTGCCACGGATTGCGCCGGGGCCACGGGCGACACAGTGATGGTGCGCAAGGCTCGCAACCCACCAGGCCAAAAGTATCCTAGCTCCCTCCCGGCGCGTCGGCGGTGGTGCCCTCGCCCATCGCCGATGCATCACGCAACGATAGTTCTGGCTGCGCGGCGTTCTGTCCCACATCCGGGCGGCGCTTCCAGCTTCTCGCACACACCTTGTATTCGTTCCGACGATCGATCACCTTCACAACCACCGCTGGGCCTTCCGGGCATTTCTCCGCGAAACTGTGAAAACCCGCCCCAACCAGGTCTTCCAGATCGCTGCCGTATGCCTGCAGCTTGCGTCGTAGCACATCATCATCCACCATATATACTACTTCTGCATCAAGTGCTTTGTTCAGTCCCGCTTCCTTCTTCAGTTGATCCAACTGCTGCAACGCGTCATCACGAAGCTGCATCAGCAGGTTCCATTCTTCACGCTGATCGTCACTCACGCTGCTTCCACTGACCTGCGGGAGCGACGCAAGGTGGACGCTCGGCAGCGACTGTTCCCCAGCCGGTTTGTGTGGAATGTACTCCCACGCCTCATCGGCGGTGAACACGGCCATGGGGGAAAGAAGCTTTGTGAGTGCAATCACCATTTGATGCATCACCGTCTGACTCCGCCGCCGGGAGGGCGAATGGGGGGCATCACAATAGAGCCGATCCTTCATCGCGTTGCCGTAGACAGCACTCACTTTCACGCTGCAGAAATCGTAAAGCAACCTAAAGGCGCGGTGCAACTGGTAGTTATCGTACGCAGCTACCACCCCCTGAATCAGCGAATCAAGCTCGGCCAGCGCCCATCCATCAAGACTCGATTGCGGCACATTCTGCGCGTCGGTCGCCGGGTTGAAGTCGTATAGATTACTCAACAAATACCGCAATGTGTTGCGAATCTTTCGATACTTATCACCAAAATCCTTGATCAACTGCGGCGACGCTGCCATGTCGCCTTCAAAATCGAGCTGGCAGACGAACAACCGCAGCAAATCGGCACCGTGACGCTCAATTTCCTGCGTCGCGGTGACATATTCCTTGTCGCTCTTGCTCACCTTCGTGCCATCAGGTTTGACGATGAACCCGTGCGTGAGAACTGCCTTAAACGGCGGCTGGCCGGTCGCGCCCAGCGCCGGCAGCATCGAAAGCTGAAACCACCCGCGATGCTGGTCGGAGCCTTCGAGATACAAATCGGCGGGGTAATGCAGATAGTCGCGCTTCTTGAGCACCGCGTTCCAACTGCTGCCGGATTCGAACCAGACATCAAAGATGTCTTTCTCTTTCCGCAGTTTGTCCTTGGGAAACTGCGGCCCCGGATCGTAATCGCCCAATAACTCCGCGGGCGAGTCGGTGAACCAGGCGTCGCTCCCCTTCTCGGCAAACCGCTTGGCAACGGCGCGCACGCTCTCCGGCGTGAGCAGCGGCTCGCCCTGCTCGTTGTAAAATACCGGGATCGGCAAACCCCAGGCCCGCTGCCGGCTGACGCACCAGTCGGGACGCGTTCCTAGCATTGCATGCAATCGATTTCGTCCCCACGCCGGGATAAACGTTTCAATGTATCGAGGATCCTTGAACTCAAGTGGAGACTCGACCTTTCGGAAGGACTCACGAAGCTTCGCAGCAGCTTGAGACGCGATTCGCTGCGTTGCGCTTTCTAACGGTTGCGTTTCATCAAACTGCACGGAACGCGTGGCGCGCGATCGTAACGATAATCGCAGGTAGTTAGCTGGCTCAGCAACTGAGAGAAACTCTTTATCCAATGCCACAAACCACTGCTCCGTCGCGCGCGAGATCGTCTTGCGTTTGCTCCGCCAATCATGCGGGTAGCTGTGACTGATGACTTCGCTCGCCAGCAGCACATCCAACTCGCGCAGCTTGTCGATGATTTTCGGATTGGCTTCCCACACGCTCAAGCCCGTCAGCCATTCAGGAACGGTGGCATCGAACTTGCCATGGGCCATCACGGGGCAATAGATTTCCACGCCGTGCGCCATGCAGGTGGCGTAGTCGTCCTCGCCGTGCCCGCCGGCGGTGTGGACTAAGCCGGTGCCGTCGGTCGTGGTGACGTAATCAGCCGGCAGCAAAGGACTGACGCGCCCCGCGAACGGGTGCGTATACTTCACGCCTGCCTCGATCAGTTCTTTCCCGCCGATGGTCTTCAGCACGCTCACATCGCTCACACCGGCGCGCCCTGTGAATGTCTTCTCCACCAGCGCCGCCGCCACCACGCTAACGCGTACCTTGCCGTCGCGCGTGTATTTCACCAGTGCGTAGTCCACCGTCGGGTTCGCCGCGATGGCCATGTTCGCAGGCAGCGTCCACGGCGTGGTTGTCCAGATCAGATAGCTGATCGCCGCGTTCTCGCGCACGTCAAACTTGCTCTTGAACAGCCCCGGGTTCTCCACCGGAAACTCGACATACACGCTCGGGTCTTCCACGTCCTGATATTCCAACTCGGCATCGGCCAGCGCGGTCTGGTTTTCGATCGACCACTGCACCGGCTTCAGTTGCTTGTACACCAACCCCGCAGCAACAAAGTCGGCGAACACTTCCAGTGTCGACGCCTCATACTTCGGCGCCATCGTCATGTATGGATTGTCCCACTCGCCCAAAATGCCCAGCCGTTGAAACTGCACGCTCTGGATCGCGGCAAACTTCTCCGCATGCGCGAAGCACCGCTGGCGGATCTCCAGCGTGCTCATCTCGCGGATGTTTTTGCCTTCCTTCTTCACCTGTTCCTGCACCACATGCTCGATCGGCAGGCCGTGGCAATCCCAGCCGGGCACGTACGGCGTTTGGAAGCCCTGCAGGCTTTTGAAGCGCAGAAAGACATCCTTCAGCGTTTTGTTCGTCACATGGCCGATGTGAATATCGTTATTCGCGAACGGCGGGCCGTCATGCAGAATCCATTTGGGCGCGTTCGCCCGGTGCTGCATCAGCTTTTCGTAAAGCCGCATCTCCTGCCACTTCTTGAGGCGCGCCGGCTCGTTCTGCACGAGCTTGGCCTCCATCGGAAATGCCGTCTGTGGCAGATTCAGCGTGTCCTTGTAGACGTTTTTCGGCTTCGACTCGGTTGGTTTCGCTTCGGTACTCATGGTGTTTCAACAATCAATTCAAGACCGGGAACTTTATCCGAACAGGGCGTCGGGTTCGAGGCCGCCGTCGGTGTGTGCAGGCGAATCTGCTTCCACCCGCCCAGGATGAAACGAATCATCAGGAATGCACCCAGGCACAGGCCATAGAAACACGTAATCGCCCACGGGCCGATCGCGCCGTATTCCGGCCATTGCTTCGCCACCACAAACCCCCCGCCGACGCTGATCGTCCACACCAGCACCGCCAGCACGATCGCAGGCACCAGCGTATCGCCCGCGCCGCGCAGCGCGCCGTGATAGACGACATACATCGCATCAAAAAACTGATACAACGCCATCATGATCAGAATCGTCCCGCCCAGCGCGATCACCCGCTCATCGGCGGTGAAGAAGCGCATCAGGTCGTGGCGGAAGATCACCATCAGCGCGCCGCACGTCACCATGTACATGCTGACGATCACAAACCCCAGGTGCGCCCGCCGGGCGGCTTTGTCGTGTTCGCCGGCACCGATGTAACGCCCCACCAGCGCCGTCACCGCCTGGCCGATGCCCACTGCCGGCATGAAGCTGACCATCATGAACCGGAACGCATAGTTCTGGGCCGACATCGTCGCCGTGCCGAACGTGCCGACCACCACCACCATGAACGAACTCCACGCCGCCACCTCCGCCACCGTGCTCAGGCCCGCCGGCGAGCCGATGCGCAGCAGCGACTTAAACATCGGCCACTGAAAAGCGCCATCGAACGCGTGATACATCCTGCCGATCAACGACCGCGCGATGAACGCCCACATCACCGTCAGTTCCACCACCAGCGAGATGTTCGTCCCCCACGCCGCCCCGGCCACGCCCAGGCGCGGGAAGCCGAAGTGCCCGTAGATCAGCACATAGTTCGCGCCGATGTTGGCGATCACCGCTGCGATCGTCGCCCACATCACCACCGCCGGCCGGTTTACCGCGGTCAGAAACTGCGCGGTCGCCGTGCTCGCGAGCTTGAACACCGCAAAGCTGATACAGATCTGGAAGTACGTCGCCTCCAGCGCCGCCAGCCTCGGCTCATGCCCGAACGCATCAAACAACGGCCGCGCCAACGGGAATGCCGCCATCGCCGCCAACCCATATAGCACGGCAAACCACAGCCCCTGCCACAAATACCGCCCGCAGGATGCATGATCGCCGCGACCAAAGCTTTGGCTGGCCAGCGTGTTGACGATCAGCAGACAGCCGAAGCCGAACGCGATGATCGTCCAGACAAACTGCCCCGCCTGCCCCGCCGCCGTCGCCGCCATATCGCCGACGAGGCTCAGCATGTACGTATCCGTAAACTGCAGCACCACATACGAAGAAAACTGCGCAATCATCGGCAGCGCCAGCAGGATCAACTCCACGCTGGGCCGGCGATTGGATAACGCAGCAGGATTTGACGTTCCACCAGCCATAACAACCACTTCCGTACAAGACCCGAAAAAACAAGAAACCCCAAAGCCGCGGCTTCGGGGTCGTTGGTCTCACACGCGTCAACACGACAAGCCCTAAGCGCAGCCACCTCCGGCGACGGCGATAATCGGAATAATGTCAATGTAGGGCTTCATCGTGATAATTTCCTGAAGTACGTAGATCGGCACTCTACCGCGAGAACTAAAGTTGTCAAACCCGATCCTGGGAAACAGACCGATCACGCTGCCAGCAGCCGCGGCAACTCTGTTTCAATTGCCGACTTCCGTTCGATCATCCGCGCAACATCATACTTCCCCCGCCCCTCGCTCGGCTGGGCATTCATTGCCTCCAGCCACCGATCGCGCAGCTCCCGCGCCGCCGACGCCAACCTCGGATCGCACGCGCGCTTCACCCGCGGGGCCCTGGGCTTGGGCGTCCTGGCCAGCGCCGTCTCCGGCAACGGCTCCCCCGGCGCCGGAATATCAAACATCAATCCATTGCGGCGAAGAGAGTGCTGAGGACTGAGTGCTGCGGACTGAGCGGATTTCAACTGGCGTCGCTTCTTGGGCCTCGACTCAGCACTCAGTCCTGAGTCCTTGGCACTCTCGCTGCCCGGCAGCACCAACGGCTTGGCATCGCTCCAATGCGTGCCCGGTGGAATCGGCAGCACGATGCGATCCTCGCGAATCGATCCACCCGCCGTCTTGCTCGGAAACCACCACGGCGTCGTCTCATCGCCGGAACGAATCCGCTTCTGCCAGAAAATATGTACGCGCGGCGAACCCTTCGGCCCCTTCGTCTCACTACCCGCGCGAAACGCCAGCGGCACAAAACCCATCGCTTCCCAGAAGTGATTGGCTGCAATGTCCTGCGCGCACCAGCAACAATAAAGCTTGCACCCGTAAGCGCTGCGCTCGAACTGCGCCTTGAGCAGCGCCGCACCGATGAACCCGCGCTGCTTACCCGGCGCAACGTTCAACTGATAAATGATCCCCACATCATCGCGCTTGAAGTACTGGTCGTTGCCAATCAGATAGCCGACTCTTACTCCCTCTCCTGGTACTCCGGGAGAGGGCCGGGGAGAGGGCTCTTCTGCCACAAGCACATGCCCCAACTTAATCTTCCCCGCAAACGTCGCCGTCGGCATCCAGCCGACTTGCTTCGTGTGCAACTTCTGCAATGAATCCAGAAACGGAATGTCATCCATCGTGCCGGGGCGAATGTTGATCGGCACGCGCGGCTCGGGAAGCGCGACCGGCGAAGTTGAAACGACAATCTCGCTCATGATCAATCCAAAGAGAATCAACCACAGAGACACAGAGCACACAGAGCCAGTAATCAAAACCAGAATCTCTTCTCTCTGTGCCCTCTGTGCCTCTGTGGTTCAATCCGAATTCACGCCGCCATCCGCAGCTCCACCGGACTGGCCTGTCCCAATCCACCTTGAATATTGGTGGTCACCGGAATGCTCACCGGCCCAGTCTCAGTCTTGCGGTTGAACCACGCTGCACACACCCAGATCTGCGCGCCGTTGGCCACGGTTTCGGGGAAGACGATCTGATGCGTCGTCTTGGTCGTCGTGCCGTCGAACGCCCACAGCGTCGGGTCGGTCGGGTACGTGTTGCCGACGTACGTGTAAACGCTCGCCCCCAGCACGCCCGCCGGCTTGCCGCGCTTGCTTGATTCGCCGTCTTCGCGAATCTTGATCGTCACCGTTCTGCCGGTCACCGAAACAATCGTGAGCGCCGGCCGAACCGTCGGCGGCGGTTGCGGGCTGCGCTGCTTGCGCACCGTGATCTTCAGCTCGCGCCGCTGATCGTCGGTCAGCGAAGGATACGATTGCACGATGCGCACCAGTTCGCGCGCATATTCCGAAAGCGCCTTCTTCGCTTCATCCTTTATCGTGATGTTCGGCGGCGTGCGCGTGTTCGGGTCATACGACGTCTGATACGCCGTCGCGAACGCGGTGTGCCTGGTCGTGTAATCGGTCGCCTGCTGCTGCGTCAGACCAAATCCCGCGCCTTTGGTCGAGTTGATCAACGCGTTGAAATTGACCGACCACGCAAGCAACTGCGCATCGCGGACCGGAAGAAAACTGGCCATGATGAAGTCCTTTAGAACAAAGTTCAGCGGACCTCGTTCCACGCGAAGCATTCCGCCGGAACTCGCCGCTTCATTCGGAACATTCGGCATAGGTTGACGGGGGGTTAATGAGATTTGTCTCACTCGCAGTGTTTTCGATAAACTTCGAACTAAACCGGACCAACCAGCTTGAACTGAGATGCGCAATGAAATACGAACTTCAAGGAATCGACGATTGGCAGGCTGGGGAGACTCAACTGCTGCTCAAGGACAAGGTTTTCATTCGACTCGCAACGATTCCTTGGGCTAGGGAGAAACGATCGACGCTATGGTTAAATCCCAGGGATATCGCCAACGTCCCGGCGGCAAAATTGAGCACTCTTTCACTAATGCCGGAAGAGAAACTACCAACCTTCGATGCGGTTGAGTTGCAAACGGTGATAGCCACCGTTGTCATGAATACCAAGAGGATTCAGGCTCTCGATCGCAAACCGTTTACATATATTTCCGATTCGTACAGACGCGTTGCTAAGATTTCGGACCTCGTTCTCAAGGCTGTTGTGCTGCCTGGCGAGAAGACGAGCGAAGGGACGATGGTTGAAGCGGTTGCGATTCCATGGTTTGAAATCCTCAAACTGCTGCAAGAGAACCCCAACCTCGCGTTCGAAATCCCGGCTCGGAAATGGGAGGAAATTATCGCTGGGGCCTACAAGAAAGCCGGATTCGACAATGTTATCTTGACACCGCGCAGCGGTGATTTAGGACGAGATGTCATCGCCGAGAAAATCGGGCTCGGCACCGTGCGAGTGATTGATCAGGTCAAGGCATACAAGCCGGGCCATCTCGTGACAGCCGATGACGTTCGCGCCCTGTACGGAGTGCTGATGGCTGATGACAGATCATCAAAGGGGTATTTAACCACCACTTCCGATTTCGCCCCGAAACTGCGTGACGATGCGCTGATAAAACCACTGATTCCGGGGTCGCTGGAACTGATTAACGGAACGGAGCTCCTAAAGCGTCTGGAGTTCTTATCAGGCACGAAAGCGCTGTAAGTCGCCAGCGACGCGGAATTGTCTGGGCTAATCGCGCGTAAGTTCGGAGTCGGCGCTTACTTGGGCGGAGTTTTCTACAGAAAACTCGGAATCGGCGCGCGAATACTCCGGATCGGCGCGCGCTTTCTCGGGGTTGGCGTGAGAAATCGCCGAATCGACGCACGAATACTCGGCGTTGGCGAGCGAAAAGTCGGCAACAGCGCGGGAAAACTCTGATCCAGCGCACGACATTTTCGGACCGTCGCCCGAAGCGCAGGGTGCCGTCGTACTCGACGCACCAAAGCGACACCGATCTAGATGCCGCCCGAATCAACGCGCTGCGCGAAATGGTGCGGCGAGTACGCCGCACCCTACGAAACTGCAGGACTATTTCGTAGATGGCGCACATTGATATGATCAGGCATGCCTACAGTCGAGTACAATCCAAAATACGACAGAAGTTGCGCGTTAGTTATTGGAATCAACGCTTACTCGAAAGCCCCACCATTGCGGTTCGCTTGCAACGATGCAACCGTCGTAGCATCCCAACTTAAAGAACGCTTTGGATTTCCGGCGGACGACGTGGTGCTTTTGCTAGACGCCGACGCAACGCTTGAGCGGATTCGCTCAGAGATGGCAAGCCTCGCGCGAAAGACATCAAAAGACGACAGGGTCATCTTCTTCTATGCGGGGCATGGTCACACGGTTCGGGGGAACAGGCGCGAAGCTGGATTCCTTGTGCCCGTGAATGGTACCGGCGACGACACTTCCTCGCTGCTGCCCTGGGACGAGCTAGTCAGCGCCGGCAATCTCATCCAAGCGAAGCATGTTCTTTACATCATGGATGCGTGCTACAGCGGTCTGATTTCGATGAGAAAACTCGCGCCAGGTTCCGCGCGCATCGCTCGCGACATGCTTTCGCGATATTCCCGCCAATACCTAACTGCGGGAAAGGCTGATGAGGTAGTTGCGGATAGTGGAGGACCTCGCCACGGTCACTCGATTTTCACTGGTCATCTTCTGGACGCCATGGGTGGTGCCGTCGCCTCGAGTGATGGTCTCGTCACAGCAAATGCCGTCATCGCGTACGTGTACGACCGGGTCTCTAAGGACCCAAACTCGGGCCAGACGCCGCATTATGGTTGGCTTGACGGTGATGGCGACCTTTTCTTCACGGACCCGATGATCGATGCGGATCCGACGAAACCGAAGGACGATCAGAATCAATTGGTGGAAGTCCCCGCTGACCTGACTGCACCTGCTGAGACTCCGGAAGGGATGACGCTCATGGACCAAGTCAAAGAGCGGTTGTCAGAACAACGACATCGAATCCAGCTTAGCGATCTCATCGCGCGCGAACTCCGAGCGACGCAGCGAATGCTCGGTGAAGAGAATTTTCCGACCCAAGGTGGAGAGGCAAGCCACGAGGAGTTTGCCGCAAGGCTCGACAGTTACGAGAAGTCGATGGCAAACGTGTTGCGGATCGGCGTATTGCTCGGACGTTGGGCGGAAGACTATCACCAGTCCGAGATTCGACAGCTCGTTCACGCGTTAGCGGGTCAAATTGAAACTCGTGGCGGACTGGTAATCTACCTCGCGCTTCGATCTTATCCGATGCTACTGACGTTGTATGCCGCAGGAATCGCCGCCATCGAGGGCGAAAATTACCGCGCTCTTAACACATTCTTTTCGACCAAGGTCGTCGACCATCGCCGAGGCGGCGCTAAGCCTGTGTTAGTGACCACAGTTGAGGCCATTCTGGATGTCGACCGTACAGATGCTTTCAAGCGGCTCCCTGATTTTCAGCAGAAGTACGTTCCTCGCAGCGAGTATCTTTTCACGCGAATACAACCAATCGTTGAAGACGTTCTCTTTCTCGGCAGCAGGTATGAGTCGCTGTTCGATCGGTTCGAGGTCCTCTACGCGCTGAGCTATCTCGACTTGGACATCGACTCACACGGATGGGCTCCCCCCGGTCGGTTCGCTTGGAAGCACTCTAGCCGGGCAGGAGACAGTAGCCCGTTCGTGGAAATTCTCTTGGAAGCAACGCAACAACGCGATGAATGGCCACCCATTCGCGCCGGAATGTTCGGAGGGTCGGTCGAACGATTCTTAATGCTCGCCGAAGCATATAAAGCAAAACTAGACAAGCTCAATTGGTGGTAGCGAACCAATCGCTCAATCTGGATTCGCGTTTGATACATGGAGCCGGTAAACCGTTTGCTCTCGATTCTCCATACGCTCCGTCGACAAGCTCGGGATCTAAAATGCCGATACTTAAAGCATGTTGGCGCTTTCAATCCGCCAACCGTACGCCGAGTTGATCCTTCGTGGCATCAAGACGATTGAGTTTCGGTCGCGGCCGACGCGGCGGATTGGGGAGCGGTTTTATATCTATGCGGCCAAGGCGAAGGCCAAGCTGCCGGTGTGGTCGGACGATCTGGCGGTGCCGGGGACGAACACCGGCGGGCCGCCGCTGTCACTTCATGCATCCAATCGAACCACGAAGCACACCAAGGCTCGAAGCAACAGCCTTCTGCCTATCCACCCTTTTTAGTGCCCTTCGTGCCCTTGGTGGTTAACAACTCTTTCGCATTTCTTGGTGCCCTTTGTGCCCTTCGTGCCCTTCGTGGTTCACCCGCTTACAGATGGATCGCCCGCCCGCCCGCGACGCCGGCGGATTCCATTACTGCTTCGCTGAGCGTGGGGTGCGGGTGCATGGCGGTGATGATTTCTTCCTCGGTTGCTTCCAGTTGCTTGGCCAGCACAAGCTCGGCCAGCAGTTCGGTGACATTTTCGCCGATCATGTGTGCGCCGATGAGTTCGCCGTACTTGGCATCGAAGATGAGTTTCACAAACCCCTCGGTCTCCCCCGCCGCCAATGCCCTGCCGCTGACGCTGAAGGGGAACTTGCCGACGCGGATATCGCGCTTGGCTTCGCGGGCCTTTTTCTCGGTCAGCCCGAGCGACGCCACTTGCGGATGGGTATAGGTGCAGCCGGGGATGGCGTTGTAATCAATGCTGTGGACTTTAAGCCCGCAGATGTGCTCGACGCAGTGGACGGCTTCATGGTGGGCCACGTGCGCCAGCCACGGCGGGCCGATGACATCACCCATGGCCCACACGTTCTCGATGTTGGTGCGGTAACTCTTGTCAACCTTGATGTGGCCCTTCTCCAACGCAAGGTTGACGCCTGGCGCGATGAGGTCATCAAGGTTGCCCGCCACGCCGACGGCCATCAGGCACACATCGGCCTCGATGGTGATGGGGCCTTTTGGTGTGGCGACGGTGAGCTTCACACCGTTCGGGGTTTTCTCCACGCGGTCGGTCTTGCTCTTGGTGTAAATGTTGATGCCGCGCTTGGCGAAGCTGCGTTCAAGTTGAATGGAGCAATCTTCATCCTCGATCGGCAGGAGGTGATCGAGCAGTTCGATAATGTGTACTTCGGTGCCCATGGCGTTGTAGAAATCGGCAAACTCGCAGCCGATGGCACCGGCGCCGATGACGGCCATCTTCTTCGGCTGCTTTTCGAGAGTCATCGCCTCGCGGCTGGTGATGACTGTCTTGCCGTCAAGCTCCACGCCGGGCAGCGTGCGCGGCTTGGCACCGGTGGCGATGAGAATATGCTCGGCAGTGAACTCGGCGGTGGTGCCGTCGTTCTTCTTCACCCTGACCTTGTGCGCGCCGGCGAGTTGGCCGACGCCGACCTCGTGCTTCACTCCATACTTGTTAAACAGATGCGCGATGCCCTTGGCGAGCTTCTGCGCGATCGCCCGGCTGCGCGCGATGGGTTTGGCGAAGTCGATTGTGAGGTTGTCGTAGGAAATGCCCCACTCGCCGGCGTGATCGCGCACTTTGCGGACGAACGCGCCGGCGTCGAGCAGGGCCTTGGTGGGGATGCAGCCCCAGTTGAGGCAGGTGCCGCCGAGGTTTTCTTTTTCGACGCAGAGGACGCGCTTCTTAAGCTGCGCCCCGCGAATAGCCGCCGCGTAGCCCGCGGGGCCGCCGCCGATGACGATGATATCGAAGTTGTAGGTTGGCATAGGAACGGTGGATTGTATGTTGGTGCGAATGACTTGTCATTCGATGCCGGCGTGGCAAAATAAGCAGGATGGAGAGTGAGACAAAGAAAATTCCTCCTGAATGGCTCGCCGAGTTTGAGGCGGCAGCGCGCCGGCCCCTGCATCTGCGATGGAAGTACGCATTTATCAAGACGTATAAGCCGGTCATGGATGACGCGAGTTTCCGCTCATTTGATACCATGCGCGATTACCGCCACTGGTGCGAGCAACACCTGCCGAAATGGTTGGGCTATGGGCATCTTTGAATACCGTCAAGCCGAAGAAATACGCGACGCTTTCAGTCGTTACGGCGTGCGGTACCTGTTTCTGGGAAAGTCCGGCGCCATCTTACTCGGCTATCCGGATACGACGCAGGATGCTGATCTTTTCATGGACAAATCTCAGGAAAATGGCGCAGCTGCCGTGAATGCACTTCGAGAACTTGGGTTTGCGCTGTCCGACGAACAGGCAGCCGAGATCATCCACGGTAAAGATTTCGTTCAGTTAAAGAACGGCCCGTTCGACCTCGACCTGATTTTCGCGCCCGATGGAATTGAGAAGTTTGAAGATGCGTGGCATCGCCGATCTGAAGTGCAGGGCTTTCCGGTATGCAGCATTGACGACATCATTGCCAGCAAGCGGGCAGCGAATCGCCCGAAAGACCGCGAGTCGATTGTCCGTCTGGAGAGTTTCCGCGACTACATTCGATCAAAACACGATTGACACTCAAAACACGATTGACACTCTGCCGACTCAGGCCTCCACTGCATCGGATCACTTGATCGCAAATCCGGCCTTGCGCAGCGCTTCGGTCGCTTCTTTCACGTTCACATCACGCACCATGATGTGATCGGTATCGTGCGTGCTGATGGAGATGATCGGCACGTTTACATCTGCCAGCACCGCCGAGAGCTTGGCGAGGATGCCCACCAGCCCGAAATCCAGCGGGCCGACGACCTTGAAGCAGCGCCAGCCTCGCTCGACCTTGTTCACATCGCGTGGGACGGCGGACTCGTCGCAGATGATCGACAGTTCTTCCTCGGTTTGCGTGAGCGAAAAAAAATCGCCGCTGAGCCACCACGGCCCGGGCCACTGGTTCTTCTGAAACCGGGCGATGGCCATTTTTTGAGGGAGGATGGTGAGGGTGAGGTTCATTTCGCTGCCCTAACGAGTGATGACTAACGAGCACCGCGTAAGTTGACCGCTACTTTTGGCGATACTCATTACTCTATCGCAGTTTCACACGAGCATCATCCCCGGCTCTTCCAAAAGTGCCCGAAGCGTCTTGAGGAAATCGGCTGCGGCGGCGCCGTCAACGACGCGGTGGTCGCTGGAGAGCGTGACGCTCATGATGGTGCGAGCCACGATTGCATCACCCCGGACGACGGCGCGCTTTTCTGCGGCACCGACTGCGAGAATCGCCACTTCCGGCGGGTTAATGATTGCGGTGAACTGCCTGATGCCGTGAGTACCGAGGTTACTCACCGTAAACGTAGCGCCGGTCATTTCGTCCTGCTTTAGCTTCTGGGCTCGGGCACGATCAACAAGGTCGGCCGAGCGGGCGCGGATCTCCGCGAGGCCCATCTTGTCGATATTGCGCAGGACCGGGACGATGAGGCCGTTTTCCAGTGCCACTGCCATTCCAAGATTGACATCGCCATAGCTGGTGACTTCGGCGGTCTGGCCGTTGTAGTGGCTGTTGAGCGACGGATGCTTCAGCAACGTCATGGCAACAGCCTTTGCGACGAAATCGCCCACGCTCAGCCGCACGCCGGACTTTTCGAGGCTCTTGTTGACGCGTTCCCGCAAGCCGACAAGTGATTCGATATCGATATCAACGGTTTCATAAAAATGCGGCAGCGTCTGCATCGACTGCTGCAGGCGGTTGGCGATCGTCTGGCGCATCTTCGTCATTGCGGTGACGGTCTTCTCGCCGCTGGCGACCTTGGGGGCAAACGAGCGGAGATCGGCCGCGGCCTTCGTGCGTTGCGAGTCGCCTTCGGGCGAAGAGCCGGATATCGCAGCACCCGACCTGGCACCGCGCTTAAAGCCTAAGACGTCTCTCTGAATGATGCGCCCGCCGGGGCCTGAGCCGGTGATACTCGCGAGTTCGAGGCCATTTTCTTCGGCGATTCGCCGGGCGAGCGGCGAGGCGAAGATGCGCCCCCCGTTGCTGCCGTGACCATTACCACCTGCCTTCGGCGGCGCAATGGTGGCGACGGAAGCGGTGGCGGGTTCTTTCTTGTGGGGATCACCCAGGCTGGCCGGTTCAGCCTCGATCGATAGCGGATCGCGAATCTCGGCTTTGATCTGGGCTGACGTCGCCGGGGCTTTTTTGGGTGCGCCCGACGCGTACCGCTTTTTCACCTCGCCTGGATCTTCCTTGGCACTGGCCACCACCGCGATCGACCCGCCGACGGGGACCTTGCTGCCCTCGGGCGCAAGGATGACGGCAATCGTGCCGGAGTCAAATGACTCCATCTCCATCACTGCTTTGTCTGTCTCAACATCAGCGACTTTCTCACCCGATTTCACTTTCTCCCCTTCCTTCTTATACCACTTGACGACGGTGCCTTCGGTCATCGTGTCCGAAAGCTGGGGCATGGTGATTTCGCTTGGCATAGTTGCTGATAGCCGATCGCTGTTAGCCAAAAGCGGCGATCCAGACAGTTCTGGACTCGGCGATCGGCTTACCGCTTTCCGCATCTCCTATCGATAACAGACATCCTTCACCGCAGCGATGACTCGTTCTTCGCTGGGCATCATCGCTTCTTCAAGGTAATGATTGAAGGGAACGGGTATCTCGTCCGAGTGGACATGAGCGATGGGCGCGTCAAGGTAATCAAAAACGCGTTTGTACACGCTTGCCATAATGGCTTGACCCATCCCACAGTAGCCGTAATCTTCATCCACGATCACGCAGCGGCCAGTTTTCTGAATGGATTGCACGAGGGTTGCCGTGTCCAACGGCCGCAAGGTGCGCAAATCGATGAGCTCGACATCGACCCCTTCATCGACCAATGACTTGACCGCTGCACGAGTAACGCGCTGCATCGTTCGGCCATAGCTCACCACGGTGACTTCCGAGCCTTCCCGCTCCACATTCGCCACGCCCAGCGGCAGCAAAAACTCCGGATCATCAGGGACTTCCGAAGTCTCGTTGAGCATTTTCTCGCTCTCAAGGAAAATGACCGGGTCGTTGCACCGGATGCTTGATTTAAGCAAACCCTTGGCATCGTAAGCGGTCGATGGCGAGACCACGATGAGCCCCGGGATGCGCGCATAGATTGTTTCAACGCGGTGACTGTGCGTCGCACCCAGCTGATGGGCAATTCCGTTTCCACCGCGGAAGACGATCGGCACCTTGTATTGTCCGCCTGACATGTAACGGACGTTGGCGGCGTTGTTGACGATCTGATCGAGGCACACCAGTGTGAACGACCAACTCATAAACTCGATGATCGGCCGCAGCCCCATTGTCGCAGCCCCAACACCGAGCCCGGAAAACGCGGCCTCGGAAATGGGGGTATCAAACACGCGGCGAGGGCCAAACTTTGCGAGCATTCCTTCGCTCACTTTGTACGCACCGTTGTACTGAGCCACTTCTTCACCCATGAGGAACACGTTTTCATCGCGCTCCATCTCTTCGGTCATTGCGGCTCGCAGGGCTTCTCGAAATTGGATAACTGGCATTGTTTTTCTCATTGCACGGGCGGCATGCCCATGTCTGTTAGCTAGTTGCAGCCGGGCAAGACGCTCGCGTTACATCAAGCACGTTCATGAGCCTCAATTGCAACGATGTTGTAAAGCTGAATCGTAACAGAACCCATTCGGGCCGGAGGACGATCACGACGTCTTCTCCGAACGCAATCCAATGCGGGCTAGGCACGTGGTATCGATCGCCGCTCGCAGTAACGATCGTAAAAGGCACGAACGGCTGGGCAAACTGCGCCTTGCTCAACTCTTCCTCAAAATCCAGTTGTTCTGGTTCAGACATGGCAAATCACGATCCGTACGGATACGTCTCCGCCAGGATATCATCGAACCGATCATCCAATTCCGGATGCGGGTCACTATCGGCTTTGGCAATGGCCTCATTCACGGTCGCCGCAATCTCTTCCGCGGCTGTTTCGAGCCATGGGTCATCAACCAGCTTTTGCTCGCGCAGTCTGGCCTCGTAGAGCGTGATCGGGTCGCGCGCCTTCCACTTGTCGGCCTCTTCCTTGGGACGATACTTCAATGGGTCGCTCATCGAGTGCCCGCGGTAGCGATAGGTGTTCATCACCAGGTAGCTCGGACCCTCGTTGTTTCGTCCGCGTTCCACTGCCTTGCCGATCTCAGCAATGGCAATATCCAAATCCATCGCATCGACATTGCGCGCCGGCATGTTGTAGCCTGCGGCGCGCTGCGAGAGATCGGTTACGGCGCTGTGGCGCTCCACTTGGGTGCCCATCGCCATCAGGTTATTTTCAACCATGAAGATGCATGGGACCTTTAGAAGCGACGCCATGTTCAATGCTTCATTATGAGTCCCCTGGTTGATAGCACCGTCGCCAAAGAGGCAGAAAGTAACCCCTGAGTTCTTCTTGTACCATTGCGAAAATGCAAACCCCAGCCCAAGCGGGAGTTGCCCACCGACAATGCCATGTCCGCCGTGGTTGCCGGCTTCTGCGTCAAAGAAGTGCATGCTGCCGCCCTTCCCTTTGCTGCAGCCGGTCGCCTTGCCGAATAGTTCTGCCATTGCCGGCTTGGGATCCATCCCCAGTGCAAGCGAATGCCCGTGACAACGATACCCGTTAATGAGAGCATCAACGCCCTTACGAAAATGGGCGGCAATAGCGACGGCGATAGCTTCCTGCCCGCTGTATAAGTGGCAAAAGCCGCCGATCTTCTGTCCGGGCTTCGTATATTCCTGGTAAGTGCGTTCTTCAAACCGACGGATGAGCATCATCATCCGTAAACGGGCGCGCTCCACCTCGCCTTTGCTTCCCTGACTGCCCGACTTGGCACCCTGGGTATTCGTAACTTCTTTAGGCTCAACCGCTTGTGCTACGGCCATGTTCACACTCTCCGTCGATGTAGTGAATCGATCGATTAGATGATAGCGCACGGTCAGCGCACCAGCCATCCGGATGCGAAAAAAACAGTGTAGTACATTCCCCGGAAGTTGAAAAGCAGGACCATTAGATGATCGGGCAGGATTTTGACCTAAATCGCGCGCCACTCTGCCCCCGGCGGCGACATGCTGCCGTCCCGGTAACTGCTAAAAACACAGCCATCGAAGCGGGTTCGGGGATGGCGACCGACGCTGATAATCGATACTGGCCAATATCACCCACCAACCCATGACTCCGAACCGCGATAAAATACTCGCCTTCGGGGAGGCTGAGCGTGAAAGACTCACCGAGAGACGCGGTATCACGGTCAACAATCAGATCGCCCGAGAGATTGTAAAGTGAGAGCGCCGCATCCAGCATGGCCTCATAGGGCGCGACGCTTAGCACCACCGCGAGCAAACCACCTGAGAAATCGAGGCTAAAGTAATCGACGTCAGTCCGCCGGGTTATAACACCCTCTGCAGCCCATTCGCCGTCGACAAACGCCAGCGCCGACGCAGTAGCGGGGGTGTTTCCGTGGTCGTCAGCGCGGAATCCAAAGCCGTTAATCTCTTCATCTCCGAGATGATTGACGTCGTTCTGGATCAACGTGGAAAGCACTGTCGGCCCTTGCCACCACAGACCCCGCTTTCGATAGCTGGAGCCCATGATCGGCGCCTTCTCATCATCGCCACGATTGTATTCCGAGACGTATGTGGTGCCGTTCCAGTGGCTCTGGTGCAGAAGTCCGAAGCCATGGCCCGCCTCGTGCGCAGTCGCCGCGGTCACAAAACTTGCGTGGAGGGGGTCGGCCGGGAGCAGATTGCCAGAAAAGACATACGCGGTATTGGGATCAACCCCCGTAAACCCGCCGAGATACGCCACCCCGCCAGCAAGGCCAAACCAGCTTCCTGTCCCGCCGATGACAATGCGATACGACTCGAAGTCGATCAGCGGGCCGGGATTGATCGTCGTCACATCGACATCAAACGGCGAAAACTTCTCTGACACACCCTGCCATATCTCGTCAATATAGCTCAATTCGGTCGGAGTAAACGTGGTCGGATCATTATCGAGAGAGTATGCCGGAGTTGCTCCCGGCGATAATGTCCCCCAGGAACTCGTGAAATCACCATCAAAATCGAGATAGAGTTTTGCCCGCGCGCTGGGCCGGCTTGAAAGCACGGGAACGGACAGTGGTCCGCCTGCTTCGCTAAACAAAAACTGCGGGCCAAGTAATTCCCCGCCAGTCGGCAGGAGCGAGGCATGCAGCGCGTTTCCACCAGCACCGCACCTTGCGCACGCCGCCGCGATCGGCACAGCCGTCAGAGTTGCTACAACCGATACTGCGATACAGATTCGCATAGGGTGGCGTTGAACGTCAAAACATGATGCGCCACGTCTACCAGGAAAGCCACAAAAATCTGGTTATCGTCTGCATTGGGCGACAAAAAAATTCACGCGACAAGATATCCACCCCGCTCCAGGTATGCGAGAATCTGTTCTGCGGCCTTCTCTGCGGGGGTGGCTTCAGTGTCAATGATGATCTCAGGCTTCACAGGCGCTTCGTACGGGTCATCGATGCCCGTGAAACCCTTGAGCTCTCCGGCCCGGGCCTTTTTATACAGCCCCTTCGGATCGCGCGCTTCGGCGGCTTCCAGCGAGACATTCACATAGACTTCGATGAATTCACCCGGCTTGCATGCAGCCCGGACTGCATCACGATCCTTTCGGTAAGGGCTGATGAAACTGGTGATCGCAATGACACCCGCATCGGCAAACAGTCTGGCCACTTCACCAATCCGGCGAATGTTCTCCATCCGGTCGTCTGTACTGAACCCCACGCCAAAACGCTTGGCAGCGTCCTCGCTATAGCCGGATTTCTCCATGAGCGACTTGGGGTCTTTATTCAAGCCAAACCGAACATTATCGCCGTCGAGGCGGTAGGCGCTCTTGCCCTTGTGCAGCAACATCTGCTCCAGAATGCATGCGATGGTCGACTTTCCGGACGCACTCAGGCCCGTCATCCAAACCGTCACGCCTTTTTGGTTCAGCAGCTTCTGACGCTCGTCACGCGTCACCGCTCCTTCGTGCCAGGTTATGTTCACCGATTTCTGGTCAGCCATGATTCACTTTCTGTTGGACAACTGAAAAATGTTCCCCGCGGGATCCTTCCCGTCGCAAAGTTTGAGGCCCGGCCCCGCACCAGGATCACGCCCCATTTTGACCCCGCGAGCCACTAACTCGCGGCGCGCGCCGGACACGTCTTCGACATAAAAACAGAACTTGTTTCGGCAGGCCGAGGCTTGTCCAGAATGCAGTGACAGCCGGGCGTCTCCAGCATCGAAATCGACAAACCCTGGCTCGCGCGTAAGCACCTTCAGGCCGAGTTTTCGCTCATAGAACGCGGCGACCCCTTCGACATCTTCTACAAACAGCATGATGCGGCGAAGTTGAAGGTGCATGCGCTAATATCACTCCTGCTCAAACAACGCCGTTGAAAGATAGCGTTCGCCGAAACTGCACATGATTGTAACGATCGTCTTGCCCTTATTCTCGGGCCGGGCTGCCACTTTCGCCGCCGCGGCGATGTTTCCGCCGCTGCTGATGCCGGCAAAAATTCCTTCTTCCTTGTGCAGGCGGCGTGCCCAGGCAAATGCCTCATCATCCGAAATCTGCACGACTTCATCGACAATGCTGGTATGAAGATTATCGGGCACGAACCCCGCGCCGATTCCCTGCACTTTATGGCGGCCGGGCTGGATGGGTTGGTTTGCCATTTTCTGAGTAATCACCGGGGACGCGACTGGCTCAACGGCAACTGCCTTAAACTCCGGCTTTCGCTTCTTGATCACCTCCGCCACGCCGGTGATCGTCCCGCCGGTGCCCACGCCGGCAACGATGAAATCGACGTTTCCGGCGGTGTCGGTCCAGATTTCCTCGGCCGTGGTCTTATGATGGATCGACGGGTTGGCTGGGTTCTTAAACTGCTGGGGAATCCACGACTTCTTATGCTCGCTCGCCAGTTCCTCTGCCCGCGCGATCGCTCCCCGCATGCCTTGGTCTGCGGGCGTGAGCACGAGTTGTGCGCCAAGCGCTTTGAGCAAGCGCCGTCGCTCAATCGACATGCTCTCCGGCATGGTGAGGATCAGCCGATATCCTTTCGCTGCCGCAACAAACGCCAGCGCGATGCCCGTGTTCCCACTGGTAGGCTCGATGATAACCGTGTCGCGGTCGATCAAGCCGCGCGACTCGGCATCTTCAATCATTGCAGCGCCGATTCGGTCCTTGACGCTGCAGCACGGGTTCAGAAACTCACATTTAACCAGCACCCTGGCCTGATCCCCTGGAATAATGCGATTCAGGCGCACGAGGGGCGTTCCGCCGATGGCGTCGGTGATTGACTCAAAAACACGGCCGATGGGGGGACGGGGCATTGATTACTCCTCAAGTTACGTCCAATTCTCTTATTAACCTATAGTACTATCTGATTAAACTTTCAAGCTCCAGCGCGACCCGTCTGTGGCTACGATCGCAATCTGTCCGATTACACTCCTCCCCACGATGCAAAATCAACCTCCTACGAACCGATCATATGCCTGTTGCGCCTTCACGAGGTCAGTCGTGCCCTGCACAATCGCCCTGCCGTCGGGGAAGATCGTCAATTGAAGCGCATCGGGCGTGCACAGCTTGATAAAGAACTGACTTCGCTCAACGGTCGCGACCGCCGTCAGGCGCGCTGCGAGTGACTGGAGGTTGACGACGGTGTGTGCCGGCGCGCGAATCTGTACAGCGTCGCGCCCACACAAACTGGCCACACGATGGCCGACGTGATCTAGAAATGTAAACGCCCGCTGTACGCAACAAGGGCAATCGGCGCGCTTTCCAGCAGAGACATCAATCAACCTCACCTGCTGATCCCACGCGTCCAGTCTCAGCAACCGGAGCGGCGGCGGGCGATCGACCAGCACCCGGATTGCCAGGACGGCCTGCCACGACGCGACCAAGCCCGCAACACTCGCTAAAACTCCGACGGTATCGCAAGTTGGCAATTCCCCGGCCGAGGGCGGCTCTGGAAAGATACACCGCAGGCATGGCCCGCCGGGCAGGATCGGCATGACGCGTCCCTCCACGCCCACACACGCGCCATACACCCAGGGTTTGCGGAGCTTCGTCGCAACATCGTTCATCAGGAAGCGCGTCACAACATTATCCGTGCCATCCAGCAGCAGATCCACATCGCCCGCCAGCGCCTCAATCTCTTCTGCGCCAACATGCACTATATGCGGCTCAATCGCGACCCGGCTATTCACCCGATTTAGCCGGTCTGCGGCGGCGACAGCCTTGGGAACATGGGCCAGGGCATGCGACTCATCGAACAACGTCTGTCGTTGCAGGTTTGATTCTTCGACGATGTCCCGATCAGCAATGCGGATGAATCCCACGCCGGCGCGGCAGAGTTGTTCTGCGATGACAGTTCCCAGCGCGCCGCAGCCAACGAGCAGCACGCGACCCGCCGCCAAACGCGACTGGCCGTCAATGCCGATTTGCGGGAGAAGGAGTTGCCTTGAGTAACGCGACATCGCTTTATCAATCGACTATAGTCGAGAAGAGAAAGAGGAACCTATGCCCGCCGACACTAAAGACATTCTTGCACACGCGGAAAAGCTGGGACAAATGCTCGTCGATCATCCAGCGGTGGAGAAGTATAAAGCAGCTCAGAAGGCCATTGCCGACGACACGGACGCCCGCAGCCTGATGGGGGACTTCAACCGCATGATCGAAGCACTTGCCCGGCAGGAACAGCAAGGATTGAGCATTACCGACGCCCAACGACTTTCGCTTGAGGCCTTGCAGACCAAACTTGCATCCAACATTAAGGTCAAAGCGATGAACATTGCGCAGATGGATTTCATGGACCTGCTCCGAAAAGTGAGCGAGAGCTGGCAGAAACCCCTCGGAGGGGCGATGGGCGGCGCGGCAGCGGAGTCTGCGGCGCGACCCGGCCCGCAGATTGTGGGTGCCTGACGCCCAAGCTCAAACGCTATTGTAAAGCCCTAGCTCTTTGAGGAGCGTTTCCAGCCGCACGCGGGTCGGGTCAGAAACTGGCACCAACGGTAGGCGAAGGTGCTCCTGAATCACTCCTATCATTTCCAGGGCCGCTTTGACCGGCCCGGGGGAGCTTTCGATAAAATTGGCCTCCATCAAAGGCTGCAGCTTGAAATGCAGTTGGCGCGCATTCTGCCACTCACCCTGCAGGCAAAGTTCGCAGAGTTCGCTCATGAGCCGCGGCGCTTCATTGCTCGCCACGGAAACGACACCCTCCGCACCCAGCGCCATCAGCGGAAATGTCATCGCGTCATCCCCGCTGAGAACGGCAAAATGCTCGGGGCGATTGCGCAGGATCGTTCCGATCTGGCCGATATCCCCGCTGGCCTCCTTCACTGCCGCAACATTTCTAACCTCGTTTGCAAGTTGTAGCGTCGTTGCTGGAAACATGTTGCAACCTGTTCGGCCGGGCACATTATAGAGCACAATGGGCAGGTTCGGTGCCGCGTCTGCAACGGCCTTGAAATGCGCCAGCATGCCCGACTGCGTCGGCTTGTTGTAATAGGGCGCGACAACCAGCGCGCCATCGCAGCCGAGCCGGGCGGCGTCGCGCGTGTACTGCACCGCAGAAGAGGTGCTGTTGCTTCCCGTGCCGGCAATCACCTTGGCGCGGCCATTGGCCTGCTGCAGCACAATCTTGATGATGCGTTGATCTTCCGCTTCACTGGTTGTGGCACTTTCGCCCGTCGTGCCACACGGAATCAACAGCTTTACCCCGCCGGAAATCTGATAATCAACCAGCTTCCGCAGCGAAGGCTCATCGATCGACCCATCGGCCTGAAACGGCGTTACCAGCGCAGTCGCGCAGCCTCGCAGCCAGTCTACTTTCATCGCCATCAGCTCACCTCCTTTGGCAAGATGTCGTCCATGATGTGATCAAACTCAAAAACGCCTGTCTTTCCGACAATCCAACCGGCGGCGAGAACTGCGCCGTCGGCAAACCCTTCCCGATTTCGCGCCGTGTGCGTGAGCAACACCTGGTCGACCCGGCTATCAAACCCGACCCGATGCGTTCCCGGAATGTGACCCGCGCGAGTGGAAGCAACATCAATTCTACGCTTCACAGCACGTTCGACGATGTGCTTCAGCTTCACCGCGGTGCCTGATGGGGCGTCTTTCTTTCGGGAATGATGCTGCTCTTCGATAAGCGGCTCATACCCCTCGACCGCAGCGAACATGCGCGAAGCGACCTCGGCGACGCGATAGAAGACGTTCACGCCAACCGAAAAGTTAGCCCCGAAGACCATGGCACCGCCGGCGCGATCGATGATCAATTTTGATTGATCAAAATCGGCAGCCCAACCCGTCGTTCCGACGACAATGGGCCGCCCGGCAGCAGCACAGGCAGTAACATTGGCCAAGACCGCGCCCGCTGAAGAAAAATCGATGGCGACGTCAGCCAAGGCAAGCTGTTGAACCAAGGTTGCATCTGCAGGTCGGTGAGAACTCGTTACAGTCAGGCCGACAGTGTGCCCCGCAGCCCTAGCCCGATCGGCGATGAGTTGCCCCATTGCGCCATAACCGAGTAATGCGATTTTGAGTGGCCCTTTGCGCATTCAATCATCTCATCGTAGAGGTACGGAGTGAATTGGCCAAACTTCGCCACACAAAATCATCGGTGGCCTTCCGCGACAGTACTTACATAATTTGTGTAAGATCAAGTGGTGAAACTGTATCCACGAATTCAGGTTGCGTCTTGCATTGCCATCGCCTTGACGAGCATCGCTGCCAGCGAGCCGACGATCCTTGTTCCCCCGGAATCGGCGCAAATCCGCGAGGGGTATCGCCTGCTCGGGCGCGTCTGGGTTCGTCCCACGGGACGATTTCAGTTCTCACAAATTCTGAAGGCGGACATCAATCAGTCGCGTCTACAAATTTTGATCGAGCCGGACGACGCGTGGAAACCCAGGCTCATCAACGCACGGCGAGTGATAGCGGAGGCGGATCGGGATCAATCACTCTGGTGGATGATGTTCACGCAAACCACGCAGCTTGTTCCACCTGCCCAGCGCGGCGCGACGATGGTTATGATGCCTGCAGCAGATTCTGGCCCCGCGACGAACGCGGCGTTGCAACTTTCGGGCGTCACTGTCGCGCCCGGCGGAGTGATTCTGCGCGGCACGGGTATGGTCGACGCGCTGTATGTCAATGTCGAGTATCGCGCCGACGCCCAAGGTCGATCCCCGCGGCTAACCATTGCCGATGCAAACAACAAGGGCTTTGATTTTGTGGGCGAAGATCTGGTGGATCTGCTAGCGAAGGATGCCGCCGTCGTGCGCGCGTACCTCTCGCCGTTGCTTCGGGAATTGTCGGGACGAGATCTGTTGATGCCACGCGCCGCCGATGTCTATCGCGCATTTCAGGAGATCGAACCTTCGCCCGAAGAAGAGAGACGGTTTGCCGAGCTTCTGCGGGAGCTAGCGAGTGATGTGGCCTCCGTACGTGCAGCCGCTTCCGACCAGCTTCGCAATTCCGGCACTGGAATGGTGCTTGTAGCGGTTCGGACCGATCTCTCCAGACTTCCGCCGGGGCTTGCCACGCAGGTTCTAATTCTATTGGAAGAAAACAGCTTCGGGGAGACATCTGCAGAGAAGTTGCGAGCCGACTATCAATGGCTGCGCGCACTGGACACATTTCCCGACCGAAGAGTGAGGGATTTGTCACGAGAATTGCTTGCAGAGTTTGTAGACTAGGGTTGCGGCTGAGCCCGCCTAACTGTTGCACGAACGACTAGACCGCTTTCATCCCCTCCGGCGGGAGAAGCAGGACGGGGATCTTTGTGTTTTTGATCAGCTCAACCGGAACATTTCCCGCTAGCAACCGCGCAAAAACATTCTTCCCGGTCAGCCCGAGAACGATAAGAGTGATCTTGTTTTCGGCTGCAGTATTGATGATGGCGCGCGCTACGTCGTCGCTGAACATGAGCAAGGTCTGATTGGGCACGTTGCGGGTTGAAAGCCCATCGGCGAGGATGCGAATCGCCGCTTCGCCGTCGGCTTGTTCCTGCTCGCGCATCTGCCCACCGCTGGGCCTACTCACATGGATGCACAAGACCTCGGCACTCAACCGTCGGGCGAGGTCGGCAAGCGGTTCGACCACGCGTTGCGCGGCAAAAGTCGATGAAACTGCGACGAGAATGCGGCTCATATCAGCATTCCCTCAGCCAGATGCGCTTCGATGAGCGCGCTCATCCGCCTCAAGGCTCTGCCCCGGTGGCTGATCCGGTGCTTTTCATCCGGATGAAGTTCCGCGGTGGTCATTCCCAATTCGTCAATCATGAACAGCGGATCATACCCGAAACCTCTGAAACCACGCGGAGAATCGACGATTTTGCCTTGCATTGTGCCATGCGTGGTCAGAATCACGCTTCCAAGTGGGTTGCAGAGGGCCAGCACGCAGCAAAACCGGGCAGAACGATCGGTGCAACCCGCCATCTGGCGCAAAAGTAGCGCGTTGTTAGCCGCATCTCCATCCCCGGCAGAGTTCATCAACGCCCATCGCGCCGAATGAACCCCGGGCTTGCCACTGAGTGCTGCAACTTCAAGCCCGCTGTCGTCGGCCATCGCCCACACGCTCAGCGCCTTAGCGTAGTATGACGCCTTCAGCATCGCATTCGCGCGAAATGTCAGCCCAGTCTCCTCCGGCGGCTCGACATTCGGATGGGCAGACAGGTCATCCCACGAATAGCGATCATCGCCAAGCATCTCGCGAAACTCTCGCGCCTTGCCGATATTGGTAGTAGCGACCAGAAGCCTCGGTTTCATTGCCCAATGCTCCGCAGCCTGCCGACGCCGGGTTGCTCGGCCGGCACGGTGAGTTGAAATGGTTCGCCCTGCATGCTTGGGTCGGTCAATGGCGAGGCCACCGCCTGGGGAATCGGAACGACAAAGCTATCGGCGGGCTTTAGGATTTTCTTTCCTGTGACAGAATCGGTCATTTCCAGAATCTTGACCTCGCCGTTAATCGCATGCTCGGGAAATCTTCGCATTGTCTCGCGAAGCTGAGGATCTACCACAATTGGCTTGCTCTGCACCACCTGCACGGGCTTGTTCTGGTTGTCGCGCAGATTATCCGCAAATGCCTTAGGCAGCGGCTCTGTAGACTTGAGGAATGATTGCTCGGGATTGCCGTCGATGTTTGATCTCAGCTCATCGCGTCGAATGGCCGAGTCGGGAAACGCGCCCACGCAAACGCTGCTGGTCGTGTCGCCATGATAGTAGTACGCCTCAATCCCCTGGGCACGCGCGTCACGCACCGCGCTCACCGCCGCCTGTTTACGATCGACGCTGCCCGTGTATGCACCAATCTGCAGCGTATAAGATCCGCGAGCATTAATCAGGTTCCATTCCGGCGGGGCTATGGGGTCGGGCGAGTCGAGGCCGACAAAAAATGCGAACTTAAACGGGCGGTTTCCCAACTGATCGGCCAACGCATCAATCCGTACGCGGTCGGTCTGGGCGCGTTTGCTGTCAGGGTCATTTGTAAGGTTGAAGCTTTTGTAGAATCCGTAGTAGATGGTGCTCTGGCCCTCGCCGTGAACGGTGTACCAATCTTTGAGCTGGGTTTGCGATTTCAACTGGTCGCAAACCGAGTTGGCCCGTTGGACGTGGCCGGCACCTGCGACGGTCTGGCAATAGATAGTCCACTGTGCGCCTGCGGGCGGGGTGGGCATTCCTGAAGGTGCAGCTGCGACCGGTACCGCGCGGTCGGCGGCTCGCGGAGCGTGAATTGCTCCGCCGGCATTGCTGCCCTCGAATGTTGCGCCAGCATTTGATGGCACGGCTGGCGACGTTCTCGCCCCGCCGCCGCAGCCGGCGACTGTCGCGAGCAACGCGATTGCTATGAGTGTTAGCCGCATGGTCAATTCCTTGGTGCTAAAACATCGCTGTCTGAGTGCGAACGAGGTCATCTACTGCATCATCTTCAACAGTTGCCGACATCCCGCGGTGGCGAGATCGGTCAACCGCCCAAGTGCTGCAGGATCAAACCCCTGGCCATTCTCTGCCGACGCCTGCACTTCGACAAACTTTCCGGCACCAGTAAAAGCGACATTCATGTCCACATTCGCTCGTACGTCATCATCATAATGCAGATCAAGCCGGGGTTCGCCATCAACCAGTCCAACGCTCACCGCCGCAAGCTGATCCACGAGTGCACGGTCTGGCGCGTACAGGCTCGCATCAAACCTCGGTTTGACGGAGTCGTTAACCGGTGCGATATCGTCGCCGAAGTTGGCGCGACCACCCGTCGGCAGGATCATACCCGGAACATCGCGATAGCTCCTCGGAAGCTTGGCAATGGCATCGCGTAGCGCCAGAAAGCCAGCGCAAATACTGGCCGTACGAGTCCCGCCGTCGGCCTGTAGAACCTGGCAGTCGATTGTGAGCGAGTGCGGGCCGATCTTTGTAAGGTCCACCACAGCGCGCAGACTTCTTCCGATCATCCTCTCGATTTCGGTGCCGCGACTGTCGGTGTGACCGGCGCGCGGCCAGTTTTTTCGAAATGAGACGCATCCGGGCAGCATGATGTAGTTGGCAGTAACCCACCCACCAGGTTGGTCGTCTTTCATCCACGGTGGCAGCTCTCGCACCAGGCTGGCGGTGGCAAGAATGATCGTCTTGCCCTGCTCCCATAGCACGCTCCCTGCCGGTGCCGCGGTAAACGCACGGGTGATTTTGATCGGTCGAAGTTGATCGTTTGATCGTCCGTCTGTTCGCATCAACACAAGTATACTCTGACGAGGTGCGACGGTGAAACTCCCTGAGTTTCTCAGGTCTGTGCTGGCTCGTCAGAGCGAAGGTCGATCGGGTCGGGTGTGTCAGGGTCGCGGATGACGATGGTGCCAGCCATGACATCTCCGAGCCTCTGCCGGAGCGGCGAAAGAAAGATGAGCAGCAAGAGCGGCGAACCCGGCACGACATCGATCACGCGAACCAGGTTTCTCAGTAACAGCGACGATCGCTTCGGGGGCGTTCCATCCACTCCCACCACGCGCAGCCGACACGCGATCTTTCCCACTGTCCTGCCAAACACCATTTCCATGGTTGTAGTGTAGCACAGATAGGATATTGCCCCCGCGGCGAGATAGAGAAGTGTGGTCTGATCGGCCAGCGCCTCGGCAGCGGCATCGCGATCAAGCAGCGAGACGCGCCAGAGTGTGACAATGATGAGTGGAAACAAGTCAATCATTCCCGCAACAAACCGCCGGGCGAATGGAGCAAGCTCTACATGAATCGCTGCCGAGGCTTCGGACTCCGCTTCTGACCGAAACACGGCACTGGAAAGCAGCACTGCAATTAGCGCCATGAGCAGGATCGACCAAATGCTCATCGGCTTGTGGACGGGGGGCAATCGGCCGAGGTTGACCGGCTTCCCCGCGGCTGTGCCGTCAAGGGTGAAGGACTGTTCACTCAGCCTATCGCCGGCGGCGGTCAGCAGTCGCAGATGGCCGGAAAAATAGGCCGTCGTCTTACTGGCGGCATCGCGCAGGCTCGAGTCGGCCAACAGTGGAACCCCAATGCCCCAGGTGTCGCGAAGTAAACGCACCTCGCCGGCGGACCCTGCAGCGGCGATCCAGATCGTCGGCACCGCGGTGCCCGACAACAGTCGAAAGTCGTCGATCGCAAACGATGTCTTCAGAGTCTCCACCCCAGTCCAGTCGCCGCTGCGGCGCAGACGGGTAAAGCTGATCTCCCGAGGAGCCGTCTGCCATGCAATCATCGGCCTGTTATCAAACATCCCGGTCGACAAGCGTGAGTCATTCCGTGCTTCGGCAGGGACAATCGCCCGTGGTTCCCAGCCGTTTCCGGTAAACAGGTAAGTCTGCATCTGCCCCGGTTCAACCCGCGGCTGGGCTGGCTGGGTGCTTGCGTCAAGTCGGTTGATTGGGACACCCACCGCCCAGAGGGATTGATCGTCACTCGTCAGCGCACGCAAAATCGCGCCGTCGGGCAAGCCCGGCCCTCGACTACTACCCCCTGGCCAGACCAGAAGCCACGATTGATCGTCCATGAGCACCGCGGCATCAGCGTGCCGATGCGCGATATCGCGAACACGACCTCCCACCACGGCAACGCGCTGCCAGGGGACACCGCTGGAAACATCGCGCATGCGAATCTCGGTGCGCAGGGAAGTGGCGCTACGCTCCCCGGGTTCGAGCACCTGTGCGACCCAGTATCGGCTCTCGCTCGCCGCAGACAGCACTTCTCGCTGTGCCGCGGTGGCTGAGGTGGCACAAAGCAGGATGAACAGGCTAACGAGCGGGCGATTGATCATCGATACGAACCACATTCGAGACGCCCGCATTGTCAGCATTCGGCCCGGGGAAGCGAATCGACCCCTCGCGTGGCACGCCGTTGTTTTCCAGCTTCAGTTCGTTCAGGCTCAGTTTCAGTTTGGCCTGTCGATCGGGAAACAGCAGGTCGTACTCGGTGGCAACGAATGCATTTGTCTCCCCAACCTGTTGATGCTTCGACAAGTAGGCCCGCAGCACAATCCGGCCATCGACGTCGAACAACAGTACCAACCGCGGATGCTTGGTCTCCCGGTCATACCACACTTCCTTCTGAGCGACCCACTTCGACTGCGCCCTGACAATCCAGACGAACATGTACGCATCTGCGTCGTTGTTGAACCGCATCACCGGCGCCGGCTCACGCGTGAGGTCGGTATTGAGGTCACCGACGGCCAATACTTCAGATAGCAAATCAGGTTGAATCGGAATGAGTGCTGAATCGGCCGTGGCGAGCTTCTCGAAACTGCCCCACCACATGGTGTCCGCTTCAGGGCGCACAATCATCCAATACTCATCGCGCGTTGTACCAAGCTCAAAAATCTGTCCGGCGATGTCCTTCTTCCCGACCAGCCGAAACTCGCTCGGTTTGCGGACCAGGATGGTTGCCGAGCCATTCACAAACTGAGATCGCCCTCGATCGGAAAATGTCGCCTCAAAGTCGCCTTTGGCCCACAGCGTCGGAAGCTGGCCATTGTTGTTGTTGATGGCGCCAACGACGTCAATCAAAGTCTCCGTCACACCAAAATAGCCTTCAGGCTGGCTCGCTGAGGGCGAACCCTTGCAGCCGAGCAGGTGGGTGCAGGCAATCACGCACAGACAAGGCCAGCAAAAACCAAGCCGAAGAAGCCGGGCCGCGATCACGGCCGTCCGCAGCGCTGAGGGGCTGGGAAGACACAGATCGGCAGTGAACGCGCCTCGTCGCGGATGATGTAATGAAGGTCGTGCTTCCATCGCTGTGTCTCCCCTTCTGTTGCTTCTGTATTCATTCGGGCAGGCATTCAGCTAGAGTTCGCTGTTCAATATCTGGCCAATCTGCTGCGTGACTTCTCCGAGTTGATCTTCTGTAAGCCTTGGGTCGATCATTTCGCAGGGCTTATCGCGGCCCTTGAGTTTGACGGTCCAGACATCGTGGTTCTGATCATGCCGTGAGGTTTCATAACTGAGAAGTCTCTTTCGCATTAAGATCAACCCTAGCACAAATCGAAAGCTCACCTTCGGCGGTTCCTGAACATCGGAGAGGCGCTCGAACAATTCGCAGAGCACCGTATCATCGACGAATAGCTTCTTGACTTTATTCGGTTCAGGCATAACCGCCTGCCAGAATGCGACGAGGCCATCCTTTGCAAAGTCGTCCCAAGCCGCCGTTGCGATATCGAGACGTTCGAAGCCGAGCGGCGACTCGCGTAGTGCGGCCATGAACTTATCGCCGGGCGAGATGTCGGCGCCGCTTATGGCGCATTTACCAAGCGGCTTGCCAAACTCGTAAGTTCCCTGTCGTGCGGGTGCTGCGGTGGACATGATCTGGGCTTAACCTCCGTGTTTTCAAACAACCTCATTCTATCACAAACGACCGGGATGCAGTACCGCCGGGGCCTACAATAAAGCGGACGCGTTTGCCACACTTGGGGCAGGCACCATCGTACCGCCGACCATCTTCGCTGCGGTAAATCCTCTGATAGACACTACAGCATGCAAACATGGCTTGAAGAAATGGCCGCGCCTCGCCGCGCGCCAAGATTTCCGCACGGTTCGATCCGGAGCTCAAGCCGCCGGAGTTTCGAGTGGTTGAAAGATCGAGCTTGTAATCTCTCGGGTCGGAAGGCACAGGTTTACCCGTTCTCGATCCGATTCCAGATCAATGGAATCAGGTCACCGATCTTGCGCACACACCGGTGCTGCAAAACTTCGCACCAGCTTCGAAACTGTTCACGATCAGTCGCCGGCAAGTCCTCGTTGAGATTGACGCGAACGTTATAGGTCCCGCAACGGACCGTCGCCATCGCCAATTCGGCGCAAACTGCCAAATCGCTCAAAAGCCATCGGTTGGCAATCGGAGCGGCTTTAACCGCCTGGTCCAACACCGCCGCCGCTGTGGCAGCGATCGCTTGCGGGACGCGAATCGCCGTCAGTAACGCAGCGGCCAATTCGTCGGGGCCCGCCCCGCCCTTCTTCAACGCCTGCGACGCTTCAAATGCCAGTTGATCTTCGGCTGCCAGTTGAAGCATCATCATGCGGGCGGCCGTCAGGTGCCTGAGCGATGATTCAAGCGCCGGCTGGCACGATTCAAGACCCTTTTTTCCGACGCTGTAGTTGACTGCCATCTCCCCAATCGCCGCTGCCAGTGCGCCCACGACGCCCGCCACCGCGCCACCGCCGGGGGTTGGTTGCTTTGCGGCGACTGCCGCCACGAACTCGGAGAGGTTGGTCGAGGAAGAGGTCATGGTCTTAAGCGTCGGTTGGTGCCATCACCCCGGTGTACCCTCATCTTCCGTCTCAATTTCGTGGAGGTAGGTCAACGCCCGCTCCAGCTCATTTTTTAAGTGCCGGACTCGAAGCAAGCTTTTCACGCGCGTCAGCAACTCGAATTTATTGACAGGCTTGCTAACAAAATCGTCCGTGCCACACTCGCTTGCCTGCTCGATATCACCCAGTTCATTCAGCGCTGTGACCATCAAAATCTGGATGTCGCGCGTTTTGGCGTCGGCCTTGAGAGTTCGGCAAACCTGAAAGCCACTCATCCGCGGCATCATGATGTCCAGCAAAATCAGGTCCGGGTTATGCGCCTTGACCGCGTCCAGTGCCTCGACACCATCAACTGCAGTCACAAGTCTCACGGGAAGTGTTTCGAGGAATGCCTGAAGCAGTTCCAGATTCTGCGCGTTGTCATCTACAATGAGCACCGTCGATTGGGGCAAAAAGCTCTCGTGGCTCGGATTGGGATTGGGTGGGGTTTGCTGTTCTGTCATGCTTGTAACTCTCGCGGTAAGAATTTCAGTGATCGATACAATGCACGATCAAGCTCAACTCGGCTTGCCTTCAATCGGCGCATCAACCGGCGGAGGTCATCGGGGCGGTCAACGTCGTCCCACATTCCGGCATGCCGGACATCATACCCTGCCTTCTGTGCCCGTGCGATAACCTGTGACGCTTCACGCCCGCTCGACCACTCGATATCTCTAAACAGGGTGGCGGCGTCCACACCCGCACCAAGCCCCACGCTCCAGAACCCGCCATCGCCCGCGGCACCGATGACAACTGTGCCTTGCTTCACCAGACGCATCGCATGAATCAGTGTTGCATCAGGTACATCAGGGCTATCAACCCCAATGAAGAATGGCCGAAATGGCAACGGCGACTGGAGGCGCGATGTGGCGTCGATCAGCCGTTCGCCCAGATCGCCGGAAGCTTGCGGCTCGATGACCCCAAACAACTCCCGAGGCAAGAGCGCGGCAAACGGCAGCACCATCTCAGGCGGATCCGCAAATACGACTGGCAGCGCGACCCTAAGTGAACTAACACGCCGAATCCAATGACGAATGAACACGGTTTGCACCCGCGCCGCCTGTTCGGGAGTCAACTTCGGCGTCAGCCGCGTTTTCACTGTGCCGGGCGTCGGATACTTCGCCATTATCGTGAGACGAAGCACTGCGCTAATCTGCTCGAAGCTCGGGTCTTGGCACTTTCTATCCATTTGATTCACGCAGCGGCTTGTCGATTTTGAAGATACCCCGAAGGAAATCAAAACTCTTCCGCGCGGCCGCATCAGGGTCGGCGGTCTCGGTGTAAAGCTCAACTGTTGCAAATTGGTCGAAACCGATCGCATCGAGTGCTGCGGCAAGGGCCTCCCAATCAAGCATCCCTTCGCCGGGGATGGTGTGATAGTGCTTCCGCCCCGGCAGATCTTCGACGTGCAGATTCCAGATGCGACCGGCTAGCGATTGCACCACATCGCTGATGCGCTCGCCCATCACTACACTGTGCCCAATGTCCAGATTTGCCCCCAGGCGGGCACTGCCGAGCCGGTCGATCCACTCGCTCAACTCGGTTACATACTCAATGAAAAGCCCCGGCTCGCACTCAATGCCGACATTCACCTCAAGTCGTTCAGCGACATCGAGCACAGGCTTAATCGACTCCGCAAACTGCCTCGCCGCCCGCGCCGGCGGCATTCCGCCAAGACAGCGCCCGCTGGTGATGCTAATGGCGGGCGCGCCAATCTTGCGCGCAAACTCTAATGTCTTTAAAATCATCCGCACGCGATCGGCACGATACTGCTCGACTGGGCTAATGAGACTAGGCTCAAAGTACGGCTCCGGCGGAGCGTGTCGCCAATAGCCAAAGCTGCAGTTGGCATTCACATTGCTCACACGCAACCCCGTCTCATCCAAGGTGCCACATAGCCCCCGGATAAGTGCGTCGTCAATCTGATCGGGATACGCATGGGGGACGTCTGCCAAAATCTCAACACCGGCAAACCCCGCCCAGGCAATCGATCGAACAGCGGCGTCAAGGGAAAACCGGGTGAATGCATTGGTACTGAACGCGAGAAGCATCGATCTCGATCGTACGGAATTCATCAAAGGCAGCAACTTCGCGCAAGGCGACGACAGTAACCAGCCTGCGCCATGCCGTGCAGCGGCCCTCCAATACCTCTGCTCTCGCCCTTCGGACCGCGGCTTCCGAATCGCACATCTGCTTGCTTGGAAATCCGGATCCGCTTACAACCTTCAGGTGACTGGAGGAACGGTTTATGTCGCTCAATTCTCGGCTGGCAATCGCTTTATCACTCGCAGGTACCGTCTTCTTGGCCGCGGGGTGTTCAAATCAGGCTTCGGAGCAGACTGCTAAGCGCGAAACCGATCGCGTGGCGATGCAGATTGAGGATCTCACCACGCAGCGGAACGTGCTGAAGACCGAACTCGACCGCGTAAAGCAAATCGCCGGTCAGGCGCAGCGGGACCTGTCTGTTGCGCAGACACAGTTGCAACAAGATCAGGCAACGCTAGCACGGGCTAATTCAGATCTTGCGGCCGCTAAGCGGGAACTCGCAGACGCTCAGTCGCAACTCGCTGATGCACGGTCGAAAATGCAGTCGCATGCCGCACCCGTGCAAGCAGAAGGCCGCAGCCTTAGCGCGCCGTCCACACAGCCAAATCACAACAAGTAAGCCGCAGGGTCACTCGCGTCAATGCCGACACTCGCCGCCGCACACTCGCGCGACTCGCAGCGCGCCGCCGGCGTGATGATGCTGTTTGCCTGCGCAGCGCTGTGGAGCCTGAACGGCCTGGTGGTAAAACTAGCTAAGGCTGATCCGCTCGCCTTCGCCGGGCTGCGTAGTGCCATCGCGGCGGGATTTGTGCTTTTGTTTGTTGGTTTTTTCACGGGGAGTCGCCCTCGGTTCTGGCCAATGCTCGCGAGTGTGGTGCTTCACACATTAATGGTTGGGTTCTTCATTGCCGCAATCACACTCGGTAAGGCGGCAAGCGGCGTGATTCTGCAATACACAGGCCCGGCGTGGGTCGCTCTCATTGCCTGGGGCCTGCAAAAGCAGAGCATCGGCCGTCGCACCATCCTCGCGGTCGGGCTGACAATGATGGGCGTCATTGTGATGCTCGTGGTGCCGATGATGCACGAAGCAGCGTTCGACCCCATCGGGCCATTTTGCGGGCTGCTCGCCGGTTTGGCCTTTGGCGGCCTTGTGGTAATGCTTGAAAAGGTCGACCGCGACTCCGGTGGGGCTAACCCCATTCTCATCATTTTCATCAACAACGCGGGTACGGCCCTGATCCTGGTTCCTTTAGCCCTCGCGTATGATCGATTGCATGTCTCGGCGTACCAGTGGCAGCTGCTGATCTTCTGCGGCATTGTGCAGCATGCTCTCGCGTACCTGCTCTTTCAGTTAGGCCTGCGACGGGTACCACCCGTCAGCGCTTCTTTGCTCATTTTGCTCGAGCCTCTGCTCAGCCCCACCTGGGTCGCAATCTTTGTCGCAGAGTATCCCTCAAAATGGGATTTGATCGGTGGCGCCGCCATTTTTTCGGCTCTGATCCTCGAAGCGACAGGAAGAAAACGCGCCGAAAGTGTGAACATTGCGGTCGATTGAACGATACTTCTGATAGATGGCGTATCTGATTTTTGCAGATCGCAAAGGGGAGCTGGCACGACATCAACTGGTCGGTCCGGTAACCATCGGTCGGTCGAACGAGTGTTCGATCGCGGTGCATGATGCGCTGCTGTCCCGCAAGCATTGCAAGATCGAACGCGTGCTCGACGGCTGGGTCATAGAAGACCTCGGCAGCAAAAACGGCACGCAGATCGACAATCACCCTGTGGCACGCCGGACACTGCTCGACGGGGACGTGTTGCAGATGGGTCGTACCCGGGTCTGCTTTCGAGCGGGCGCGTTCGTACCTGCCCCACCGGTAAACCGCCCTGCTGACATGCGGCCGCTTGATCCGATCGAGGCGCTCGCGGGCACGGTTGCAGGGTTTCGCATGGAGTTGGAACCGGCCATAGATACTACTCACTTCCCAACACCGCAGCCCAAGCCCGCCGAACCCAACACCCCAAGCGTGCTCGAGGCGCAGTCGTTGATCACCGGGCTTTCGAGCAGTTCCTGGGATGAGCTCTCAGCACGCACCGGCCTGCCACCCGGCCGAGAAACACGCAGGCGCCCAAAAGTCAGCGTCAATGACGTCATCAGTACTCGCCCTGCGGTCCGATCTTTCGGACGGACAAAGCGCCGCTGGCTTCTTCGACTCGCGGGCGCAATACTGACGATTACAGTGCTCGCGATACTTATCGCGAAGGCGCTATAGACCTAGCCGTCATTCAATCCCTGCCAGTGTGACAACACGGCGGGTGTCTGGTATCGATGGCAGTCGCTTGAAAGACTCGTTCAACCCCAACTCCTCCGCCACCCCTCAGCAGCCGCTTATTGCAATCGTGGCGATCTTGCTCGGGATTGCGATCAATCTGGTGGTGAGCGGCTACCAGTTTGGATTGAGCAATCACTCGGTCTACCTGATTGATGCACTCCGGAAAAACGATCCCGGACTACTTGCGAACGACTGGTTTTACACACAGACGTTGCAATACCACAGCGCATTCGGCTGGATGACCGCAGGACTGTTACGGACGGGTTTACTCGAACCGGCATTTGCGCTCATCTACGCAATGCTCCTCGTGGTCTTTCATGTTTCGTGGCGCGGCATCGTCCAGCGGCTGGGCGGGGGCAACGATGCTTACCTGCTTTCTGTGGTGCTGTATTTCATCTCGGCTGGCGGTATTGGCCTGGGAACCTACCAGTTTTTTCAGGACTCATGCGTGCTGGCCAGCAACATCGCCAACGTAGCGATGTTTGCCGGCGCGGCAGCGTTCATTCACGGGCGCCTGATCCTGGCGGGGATGTGCCTGGGTGTCTCGGGGCTATTTCACTTGAACCACGCCGTCGTCGTGCCAGTCCTCTGGCTTGCGATCTCCCTCTATGAGAATCGGCTGGCTGTTTCGCGATGGCTACGACCCATCTACCTCACTGCCACCACGCTCGCCGCAGTTGGATGCGCCGTGAACGTAATTCCGTCTGCGATGGCGAAACTCAGCCATCCTGGGCATCCGATCCCGCTCGAACAATTTGTGGACTGGTACGCGGCGCTCCGCCATCCGCATCACTATCACCCGGCTAGCTGGCCCTGGGTCATCTGGCTCGCGTTTTGCTTTTGGATCCCGCCGGGGCTGGTGGGGATGTCCTTGATCCGCACGGAGTCGCGCGACAGAACCGCCGCCGTCTTGCTGTCGATTTTGGTACTCCAGGTAATCGCACTGTGTTTCGCCGGTCTTTGGTATGTCAGTGAAACCCTGGTACAGATGAGTCTGTTTCGGTTCAGCATTATCGTGCATCTGCTGCTGGTGGTCTTCGCTGCGGTACTCATGACGCGTTGGAAGGCAATGGTATGGGCGCTTCCAGCATGCCTGATCTTTGCAGCGGGCGTGCTTTTGCTTTCTCCATTTACCGACATTGCCCGAGCACGAGCAGGATCGATCATCATGCTGGTAGCGATGGGCTTCGCACCGATGGTGGTATTGTTAAGCCGCAAGCGAGCATGGCCGGCGATTGCGTCGGGCATGCTGGTTACGGGGCTGCTTCTCGCAGGATTTGACCGAATCACCGGGCTTTCGCGCCCGCTGGTCAAGGTGGATGAGGACTACCGCGCGCTCTGCGCATGGGTAGCCGACTCCCGAAACACAGACCCTGCCGGGGTGTTCTTAGTTTCGCCGGTCGATGAGGATTTTCGATGGTTCGCCAAGCGGGCAATTGTCATTAACTGGAAGAGTGTTCCACAACTGGCAGGCGAGTTGCCCGAATGGCACGCGCGCATGGCCGCGGCATTGGGATGGGAGACTCTCGACGCCCTCCCGCGAGGGTCATACTTGCTTGCGCAGGACGCGATGCGGTCGCGATATGAGAAGGTTGACGGCAGTGCGCTGTTCACGGGCGCACGGCGATATGGCGCGCAATATGTAGTTGCGGTGCGAAGTCTCGGGAGCGAGTTTGAGCCGTACCGAGTCGGCCCCGCATTCGGCAGGTATTTACTGTACAAAGTCTCGCGATAGAGTCAGGGATACTATGATTATCACGCAACACGCGCACGCCCGGGCAGGATTGGTCGGCAACCCATCCGACGGTTACTTTGGCAAGACAATCTCGTTCATCATCCGCAACTTTTCGGCCACCGTGTCGCTGTGGGAGAGCCCCCATTTTGAGATCATCCAAAGCGAGGGCGATCTTTCAAAATATGAAAGTCTCGACTCCTTCCTGCGCGATCAGAAGCTCTACGGCTACTACGGCGGGGTGAGATTGATGAAGGCGGCAGTGAAGCGGTTTCATCATTATTGCGAACAGCAGGGTCGCGAACTCGATCGCAGAAGTTTCACCCTCACCTACAAGACAGACATTCCAAGGCTGGTTGGGCTAAGCGGATCGAGCGCAATCGTCACGGCGACCATGCGCGCCCTGATGGAGTTCTATAACATTGAAATCCCACAGCATTATCTGCCCACCCTGGTGCTTTCTGTCGAGCGCGACGAGTTGGGCATCAACGCCGGACTGCAGGATCGCGTGATTCAGACTTATGAGGGTATGGTCTACATGGATTTCGAGCGCACTCAGGTTGAGTCGCAAGGTTATGGAAAGTATGAACCGCTCCGCCCGCCAAAGCCCCCCCCGATCTATGTAGCATTTGACCCTCAGCGGGCGGAGATAAGCGATGTGCCCCACCGCAATCTTCGCGAACTGTGGAACCGCGGCGACGCTGGGGTGGTTGCCGCGATGCGAAAACTGAGCGACCTAACCGATGCGGGAAGGAAGGCGATCATGGCCGCCGATTGGGGCGAGTTGGGAAGGGTGATCGACGCCAACTACGCGGTACGCCAATCAATCATGAACATTGCCCCTGAAAATCACCGCATGGTGGAGACCGCGAGAAGCGTCGGTGCCAGTGCGCACTTCAGCGGCAGCGGCGGCGCAATCTGTGGGCTTTATCGCGACGGCAAACACTACCAGGATATCGTCGACGCGCTGGCAAGCATTCGCTGTACGACGATTCGGCCCATGATCTTCGATGCGTAGGCGCGGCGTCGTCTGGTTCTCAGAGTATGAATCTAAGGAGGTTTTGCGTGGCCGTCGAAGCGAACAGCGAGTCGAAACCGTCAGCGATTACAAAGGCGATTATCCCTGCTGCTGGCTTTGGCACGCGCATGCTGCCTGCGGCGAAAGCTGTGCCTAAAGAGATGCTGCCGGTGCTGGACAAGCCGACGATTCAGTATGTGGTTGAAGAGTCGGCCGCCGCGGGGGCGGTGAATGTGGCAATTGTTACCTCAAGAGAAAAGAAGGCCATTGAGGATCACTTCGACCGCTTTCCCGAGTTGGAGGCGCGCGTCGCCGCGGGCGGCAAAGACGCGTATCTGCGGTCTATCAATGAGCTTATGTCGAAGGTGCGCTTCACTTCGGTTCGCCAGCGCGATCAACGCGGCTTAGGCCACGCGGTGTTGCAAGGCAGGGATCACGTCGGCGCTGAACCGTTCTTATGCCTGCTGGGCGACACAATATTCAGTGGGGCAGACGTGTCGCCGGCGCAACAGTTAATCGATGCCCACCGCCAACTCGGCACCGCAGTCATCGGCTTGCAGCGGGTGGCAGCGGATCGAGTGGACCGCTACGGAGTTATCGCTGGCGACACGACCGCCGATGGGTTGATTCGCATCACCGATCTCATCGAAAAGCCCAGCAAAGACAAGGCTCCGAGCAACCTTGCCATCGCGGCGCGATATCTGCTGACCCCTGCGATATTCCAATGCATCGACCTGGTTAAGCCAGGCAAGGGTGGCGAGATCCAACTGACAGACGCGCTCAAGCTACTGCTCGCTCGTGAACCAATCCACGGAGTCGTTCTACAGGCCAAGCGACACGACGTCGGTGACCCAACCGAGTGGCTCAGAACAAACCTCATATTCGCACAGCGCGATCCACTAACCTGGAACTCACTTAAGCCAACACTCAGTGAGTTGATGAATGAGTCATGAAGTCATCCTCATCGTCTTGTCAAACGCGCCCTACGTGCGCATCAGACTCGGCGCGCAAATTGTGGCAACATGCTCTTGACGTCTTTCAATACTGCGATATGTTTCTTGTGTTCAGAAAAGTACTCCAACGGGTCGGAAGTGGTGGCTCCCTTCCGGCCCGTTTTCTTTTTTTCGAACAGTACACATCGGTGAGGGGGTGGGTGAGGGCGTGCTTCAATCGGCTGCATCAAACTGCATTTCGGCATCATCCTCGCTGGAGAGAACAGGTTCTGCCTCGATCAACTCGTCCGCAAACAGCTTCTGCTGCTCAAGCCGTTTTACGCGTGCGTTACCTTCGCCGACCACAGTCGTGCTGCCCGGCCCGAGTAACTTGTCGGCGGCGGCGACGAGGCCCATCGTCGGCTTGACCGAGAAATCCTTACCGAGCGCGATGACCACGCGGTTGCTTTCGGCGGAGGAAATCTGCACGAAAGTTCGCAGTTTCCCTCGATGCTGGTGGAGAAGCGGCTTTAGCTCTTCAAGCTTAGCCGGCGTATGCCGGATGCGGTCCACGCGAATCGCCACCGCGTTGGCGAATCGCGGAACCGATTCCTCGATCGAAACAACCTCGTTTACCACAAGACTGGGAGTCTCCCGGCGGCGGTCTACTTTACCCCGTAGAAAGAGAATTGATTCATTGGCAATCAGTCCGGGATGCTTCTGAGACACCTCTGCGAAAGTATCGGCAAAAATGACCGCGTCGACTTGCCCCTCCATATCCTCCACCGTCAGCATCGCCATTGCCATACCGGCGCTTCGTCCGGTTTTGGTCACGGTCTTCTTCACGCGCGTGATCATCCCGCCGAGCGTTACCTCGCGTCCTTCCGACATGTGCATGATGTCCCGGGTGGTCGCCGAAGTGAATTGCTCGATCATCATCTGATGCTGAAGAAGCGGATGGCTAGTGATGTAAAATCCGAGCAGTTCCTTCTCAAACTTCAACAACTCGGAGTTGGGCAATTCCTCCACGTCAGGAAGACCCGCCCCCAAGCTGCTGCTCGGCAAAGCCGCCCCTGCGGATTCGCCGCTAAACAATCCGATCTGTCCCGATCGCTTGTCAGTTTGTGCCTGCTGCCCCATTTCTACGGCCTTATCCAACACCTGCAAAAGCGGCGCGCGCTTTGGCGAAATCCCAGCGAATGCGCCGCACTTGATGAGTGCGTCGATTGTGCTCTTCTGCACCGTTCGTAAATCGACTCGTTCGCAGAACTCGTACAATCCCGTGTACGCCCCCCCTTTCGTGCGTTCTTCTATGATTGACTCCACGGCCTTCTCGCCTACGCCCCGCACTGCCATTAGTCCAAAGCGAATAACACCCCCAGTAGCCGAGGTGGTGGCGGGATTACCTGGCTCGCTGAAGGGCTTTCGTGTCTTCGGCCCTACTTTGCCGCTTGGCCGCTTTGGCAACTCGGTACTCGCCGAAAAAACCGGCGTGAAATCCTTCTCCGAAACATTTACATCAGGTGGCAGTACTGCGAGCTTCATCCGCCTCGCCTCTTCGATGTATTCCACCATTTTGTCGGTGTTACCCATTTCGTACGTCAGCAATGCGGCCATGTACTCGAGCGGATGATAGGTTTTCAGGTGCGCAGTCTGAAACGCGATCACAGCGTACCTTGTGGAGTGGCTCTTGTTGAACCCGTATCCGCCGAACTTCAGAATCAGGTCGAAGATCTCCTCGGCTTTACCTTTGCTCACGCCTTTATTCATCGCACCCTTGATGAAATCGGGCTTAAACTTGGCGATCACATCGACCGTCTTCTTGCTGATAGCCTTGATCAGCTTGTAGGCGTTGCTCAGCTCGATCCCGCCGAGTTGATTGAAGATCTGCATCACCTGCTCTTGATAGACCATGATGCCGTACGTTTCCTGCAGAATGGCATCCATGATCGGATGCACCTCAGGCACGGCCTCCTTACCATGCTTGCGAAGGCAATATGACGGGATCAATTCCATCGGCCCCGGTCGATAGAGGGCGTTGGCGGCAATCAAATCTTCCAGACGATCTGGCTGCATCTTCATCAGCAGATCCTGCATGCCGCCCGATTCAAACTGGAATATGCCCCTGGTCTCTCCGCGGCAGAACAGGTTAAGCACTTCCTTGTCCGCCAGATCGACTTTCTCAATATCGATATCGACATGCCTTGTCTGCTTCACCAGCCCCACCGCACGCGTGATGACGCTCAGGGTGCGCAGGCCCAGAAAGTCCATTTTCAGCAGGCCGCATTTCTCGCTGATCGGGCCTTCAAACTGGGTGAGAACGTTATCATCTTTATCCCGGCACAGCGGGATAACTTCGTCCAACGGCTGGTCGGCGATGATCACCCCCGCGGCGTGCACGCCCGAGTTGCGACACATCCCTTCCAGCTTCTTGGCGATCGTAATCACTTGGCGAATCATCGGATTCTCGTCGTGCAGCTTTCGCAGTTCGGGCGTCTGAGCGATGGCCTTGTCGAGCGTCATCCCGGGTGAAGGAGGAATGAGCTTTGTCAGCGCATCGATTTCCTTAAGCGGCACACCCATCACCCTGCCTACATCCTTGCATGCGGCCTTCGCAGCCAGTGTGCCAAAGGTGATAATCTGCGCGACATGCCCGTATTTCTTCCGCACATAGTCGATCACGCCAGCCCGGCCGTCCTGGCAGATGTCGATATCAATATCGGGCATCTCGTTACGGGAAGGGTCCATGAATCGCTCAAATAGCAAGCCGTATCGCAGCGGGTCGACGTTACAAAGACCGAGCAGATAACCCACCATCGTCCCGACGCCAGATCCCCTCGCGCCAACTGGAATTCCATTCTGCCTCGCAAAATTGCAGAAGTCCCAGACAATTAGAAAGTAGGAGCAAAACCCCTTCATCGCGATAATCTTCACCTCGTATTCGAGGCGGTCGCGGATTGCCTGGCTGACGTCGCGAGTTCCGTATCGCCAATCAAGGCCCTCTTCGCAAAGATCGCGCAGATATTGCTCGTCGGCCGGAATTCCCCCGGAAGCCGGCCGATCGTCCATGCAGGCAACGGCTGTGGATCCAGTCGACGAAAGACCCTTCGACACGCGCGCCGGCACCTGGTAGACCGGAGCGTATCGCCTGGAAAAATCAAGCTCCAGATTGCACATAGCCGCGACGCGTGCCGTGTTGGCGATCGCGCCGTCATACTGCCCCAGCGCCGCGGCCATCTCGGCGGGTGATTTCAGGTAGAGCTCAGTAGGGTACTTCATCCGATTCTCATCGGAGAGCAGCTTGCTCATGCTGATGCAGCACAGCACGTCATGTGCAAAGTGATCTTCCTCCTGCAGAAAATGGACGTCGTTAGTCGCGACCATTCCCAAGCCGAGTTTCCTGGCGATCTCAGCCAACTCTGGGTTGGCCTCGTTTTGCTCCCTCACATGCTTCTGAACTTCAATGTAAAAGCGTTCCGGACCAAAAATCTCTGCATACGTTTCAGCAAATGCTCGAGCTCTCTTCGGATCGTGTTTGAGAATGGACGAAGCCACCTCCCCGCCGAGGCAGGCACTGGTGCCGATCAGACCCTTGCTGTGAGCGCGCAGTACCTCCTTGTCAATGCGGGGCTTATAGTAAAACCCCTCTCGGTAGGCGATTGAACTTAGCTTGATCAGGTTGCGGTAGCCTTCGAGGTTCTCGGCCAGCAGCAGCAGATGAAACGCCGCCTCGCCTGCATTGCCGCTCGGGGTGGATCGATCACGACGGTCGCCGGGGGCCATGTAGGCTTCCATGCCTAAGATCGGTTTGATGCCTTCCTTTTTGCACTCGTTAAAGAACTCGATGACACCATACATGCAGCCGTGATCGGTAATCGCAATCGAGTCCATTCCCAGGGCTTTCGTGCGCTTTACGAGGTCGGGAATCTTGTTGGCACCGTCGAGCAGGGAGTAATGCGTGTGAACGTGAAGATGAACAAACTTTGGCTCCGCCATGGGAACGAGAATACCGGACATGCGTCAAATGAAAAGCTGACCGCGTTCGGTTTCTACAGCACTCCGGAACGACGAGCGCGCAACTCAGGCTTCGGCTCGGAGCAGTGCTTCTTCCCGATCGTGGATAAACTGGTTTGAGTAAAGCTCGAAGTACCGACCGCGGGCGGCGATGAGCGAGCGATGATCGCCCTGCTCCACGATGCGGCCGCCGTCAATGACGATGATCTGGTCGGCATTTCGGATGGTGCTGAGGCGATGTGCGATGACGAACGAAATGCGCCCCTCAAGCACTGTCTCGACTGCCGTCTGAATATCGCGCTCAGTTTGCGTATCCACGCTGCTCGTTGCTTCGTCCATCACAAAAATCTGCGGATCGGCCAGCACAGCGCGCGCGAGCGCAATCAACTGTTTCTGGCCGGTTGAAAGTTGATTGCCACCCTCGCCCACTCCGGCGAGATAGCCGTCCTGAAACTTCTCAATGAACGAGTGAGCGTTCGTCAACCTCGCCGCCGCCTCTACTTCCGCGTCGGTTGCATCGAGCTTCCCGTATCGGATGTTCTCCCGAATCGGCCCGCTGAACAGGTGCGGTTGCTGGAGCACCATGCCGAGGTTGCCGTGGAGCCATCGCAGCGACCGCTCTCGGTAGTCGACACCGTTGATGAGAATCTGGCCAGAAGTAGGCTCGTAGAATCGACAAACCAGCGACACAATCGTACTCTTTCCGCCGCCTGTGGCACCGACCAGTGCAATGGTCTCCCCAGCCTGAACGATAAGACTAAAATTGTGTAGTACGGGTTGACCTTCCTTGTACTCGAATGACACATTTCGAAACTCGATAGTTTCGATTCTCTCCGGGTAGCCATCGATTGCCACGTCTCCGCTCCGCAGGTTGATTGCAGCGGCGATGCGCGACTTCACTTGCGGCGAATCCTCGATGACCAGCGGCTCATCCAGTAGACCCTGAATTCGCTCCGCCGATGCCTGCGCGCTCTGAACCATGGTGAGCGTGTTGGCCAGTTCCTGCGCGGGCCCCTGCAGATTGGCCGCATACTGCAGAAAAGTCACCAGCAGTCCCAAGCTGATTGTCTGATTAATCACATCCAGCCCGCCGGCCCAGAGCGCCAGCGCAATACCCAGCGCGCAAATGCTCGTGACCATAGGCATGAACACCGCCGAGTAAATGGCGCTCTGCATCGAATGCCGGTACATCGCTGCGGTCTGGTCGGCAAACTCGCGCGCGTTCTGATGCTCGCGCACGAGCGATTTCGTCGTACGCACACCCTGCAGCGCCTCATTGAATGCTGCGGTCAGCTGGCTGTTGGTTTTCTTGATGCGCCGATTAGCCTTCAGCAACCGCCGTTTGAAGAACCATGTTGTGAAAAACAGCAAGGGCGCAACCAGGCAGACGATCAGCGCAAGCCGCCAGTTTAACCAGAACATCACTCCCGCCATGAGAGAAATCGTGGTAACACCCCACACAATGTCCAGGGTGCCCCACGCCGCTACGCGCGAGAGGCTGCTGCAATCGCTTGTCAGCCGTGCCATTAGCCACCCGACCGCCCGCCGGTCAAAGTAGCTGAATGGCAACTCTTGCAGTTTATCAAAGGCAGCCGTGCGAACGTCCGCACAAACGCCAATGGAGATTGCGCCTGCGGCAAGAATGAAGAGGAAGACGCACACCGAAAGGAGTGCGCATGTGGCGACATACGCAATTGCCCATCTGGCAAGAGCGCCGTCGGGTGTGCGAATGGCGTCGATCACCTTGCCAGTGATGAACGGCAATGCAACATCGCAAACCGACAGAGTCACTGCGAGGAGGACTAACCCAGCCACCTTCCGCTTGAACGGAAACACAAACTTCGCTAGCTTGCGCCACAACGCCAGGTTGATCTGCTGTCCCTTGAAATCTTCTTCTTCCAGTTCGCTTGCCATGGCCCGTCTCACTCTTAGGTTTCATCGCTACTCAAGTTAGAAGATACGATTCGCTCACCTGGCAGATTGCAGTGCAGACCGCTTGTCCGAGCGACAATCTCGAAGGTCATCCTCCAAAGCCGTCTGGATCTGCCACAGCCGTCGGTAAAGACCTTCGGTGGTGACAAGCGACTGGTGATCGCCCCGCTGCACAATCCTGCCATGCTCAATCACCAGAATCTGGTCCGCATGCATTAGCGTGCTCAGGCGATGGGCGATCAGGATGGTCGTGCGCTTGCCCCGCCGGGCGCGAAGTCCTTCGAGAATCTGCGCCTCGGTCTCCGTATCGACGGCACTCAGGGCATCATCAAGAATCAGGATCGGTGCCTCGTGCAGCAGCGCCCGCGCGATGGCGACGCGTTGCCGCTGCCCACCGGAAAGCGTGATTCCTCGCTCACCTATCACGGTGTCGTACTGTTTCTCAAACGCACTGATCGACTCATGCACCGCGGCCATGCTTGCCGTTTCGACGATCTCGCTTTCGCCAGCGGTCGGCCGGGCAAACCGGATGTTCTCCTTGATACTCCGACTGAACAGAAACGGCTCCTGCATCACCACCGCAATCCGGGCGCGCACCGCAGCCTGATCGATCGTCGCGATATCGACCCCATCGATACGAATCGCGCCCTTCTGCGGGTCGTAAAATCGCATGAGCAGGTGGGCGATTGTGCTCTTTCCAGCACCACTCGGGCCGAGCAGCGCAAGTGTCGTCCCCGGCGCGACGGTGAAGGTGATACCTTCCAGCACATTCGACTCGCGGTGCGCAAACGTCACATTTTCAAATTCAACCGCGCCGTCGCAAGCATCGGGCAAGAGTGCCGGGGTCGGTGGGGGCTGCTCAACCGCGGTCTGCAAAATCTCATCGATGCGACCGATGGCAACGCTCGCCTTACCAAGTTCGGCAATCACCCGGCCCATATGCCGCACGGGCCAGATATAAAGCCCGCTGCACATTAGGAACGTAACGAGCGCGCCGACTGTCATCGCGCCCGATTGCACCCTGCCTGCCCCTACCAGGAGAATGAGGGCCATCTGGCCAAGGCACATAAAGTCGCTCATTGACCAGTACGCGGCCAACACCTTGAGCACATTCCAGTCTTTTTCGAGTCTTTGAGCATTCTTGAGTTGGAATTTTGACCGCTCAAAATCCTGTCTTGCAAACGCGCGCACAACTCTGATGCCGGTCAGGTTTTCCTGAATGGTAGTGGTCATCGCGCCATCGGCTTCATCGAGCGCCTTGAAGGTAGTTCGAACACGCGCAAAGAAGACGATCGCAAATGCAACCACCACCGGAAGCACCGCGATGGCAACCAGGGCCATGCGCGAGTCGAGCCAGAAGAGGATGGGGATTGCGGTGAGCAGGAGAATCGAGGCGCGCAACACCTCGAGCACCTGATCGGCGTAAAACAACCGGACGGTCTCGACGTCAGTGCTGCACCGCTGAACGAGATCGCCCGTCTGAGCGCGGTCGTGCCAGGCAGTGGGGAGACGCTGCAAGTGGTTATATAATCGGTCGCGAAGCTGCCGGGCAATTGTCTCTGCGGTCGACGCGCCGATTCGCATCTTTCCGAATGTGAAGATGCCCCCGAGCGCAGTAGCAAACACAATCGCCGCCGACACTGGCCAGAGATGCGCCCGGAGCCATGCCCGGCCGCCTGCAAATTCGATCAGTTTGGATGAGAGGCTCGACACCTTGTCCCCGAGGATCGAGTCAATCGCGATGCCGACGAAGAGGGGCTGGCCATAGAGACACAACGTCGCCGCGAACAGCACCGCCGTCGCCAGAACATACCGCCATCGGTGCCCACGGGTGAGTTCCAATAGTAATCGCGTTTGTGATCGCATTAGAATCTTCCGTCACATTCTGAATCCACCCGAACGTCGAAGAACCCGGACGCCCGATCGTAACCTACGCTGCAATAAAGAGATAAGTGCCCGGGGTAGCGCGGAACCATCACCTGTTGGGGCATGGCTACTCGCGCAGCCGCAGTACGCCGCTGACGCTCAAGGAGCGAGGGGAGAGTGATGTGTCATGCTCGAAGCATAATTTGCGTCCCGTCTTGTGACCAGAGCAATGTAACGCGGTTCACGCTGATAGCAAGCGCAAATGTCAGGACGCCGAGCCCTTACTCCAGTCGATCAGCACTGACCGTAGTGCGGCGCGCGTTGTTGACGATACACTCTCCGGCATGTCGCTCAATCACGATCTCTCCGATCTTTTCAAAACGTTCGCCGCGGTGATGGAAATTAAGGGAGAATCAGTGTTTAAGGCGATCGCGTTTACGAAAGTCGCGCGCGTCCTGAACGACATGACGTTCGACATCAGGACAGCAGTGGAGCAGGGCACGCTCGATGGGATCGAAGGCATCGGCAAGAGCAGCCGGGCAATCATCGAAGAGTTCGTCCGAACGGGAAAAAGCCGCGACTTTGAGGAAGTTGCCGCAACCGTACCAAAGGGTCTCATACCGATGCTCGATATTCCGGGGCTTGGACCCAAAACGATCGCTCTGCTCTGGCGTGAGCGCAACATCACAAGCGTTGAGGAGCTAACCAAGGCGATTGCCGATGGAAGATTGGCTGGGCTAAAGGGTGTCGGCGACAAGAAGATCGAGCAGATCAGCCAGGGAATCAGTCTCCGCGAGCAGGCCGGTAAGCGGAGCGGCATCGGTGAAGCGCAACTGGTCGCCCATGCCTTCCTTGCGCGCATCAGGGCGCTACCTGGGGTCGCGCAGGCCGATCTTGCCGGCAGTCTTCGGCGCAGAAAGGAAACGATCGGCGACCTGGACATCGTTGCCAGCGTCACAAATCTGCAGGCCATGGAATCAATAAGCCAGGCCTTCACAAGACTCGACGGTGTGGCGCGGGTGCTCGGCCAGGGCCTGACCAAAGCCAGTATCCTTACAGAGCGCAACCTGCAGATTGACCTGCGCATCGTGCCCCACAATCATTTCGGCGCAGCCATCCAGTATTTTACCGGCAGTAAAGAACACAACGTAAAGCTGCGCGGGCTAGCGCTCGCCAAGGGCCTTACGCTGAACGAGTGGGGTCTGTACAAGGCGAAGGAGTACGAGCAAGCGAAAAAGGAAACGGGCCAACCCCCGGAGTTAGAGCCGTGTGCCTCCAAGACCGAGGCTGACATTTACAGAGCCTTGGGACTTGAATACATCGAGCCAGAACTGCGGGAAGACAGAGGTGAGATTGAAGCTGCGGCGGAGGGCAAACTGCCTGTGCTGATCACGCGGGCCGATATTCGCGGCGATTTGCACACTCACACCACCGCCAGCGACGGTGTCAACACCATCGCGGAGATGGCAGAGGCTGCAAAGAGACTCGGCTACAAGTTCCTGGCAATCACCGACCATAGCAAGAGTCAGGTAGTCGCCAATGGCCTGACTGCGGATCGGCTCCTAAATCATGTTGAGGCAATTCACAAAGCCGCCGTCAACATCGAAGGGATCAGGCTGCTGGCGGGCTGCGAAGTCGACATCCTTGCTGATGGTTCGCTGGACTTTGATGAGTCGATTTTGAAGGAACTGGATTTTGTCGTGGCCTCGCCGCACGTCGCATTGCGGCAGGACCGCGAAAAGGCAACCGCTCGAATCGTGCGCGCGATTGAGTCGCGCTACGTCAATGTGATCGGCCATCCGACGGGCCGATTGATCAACCAGCGCGAGGGGCTGCCGCTCGACTTCAGCCGTATCTTCGCCGTGGCCGCGGCGACGGGGACTGCTCTGGAGATCAACTCGGGTTACCCACGACTGGATCTCACCGACACCGTAGCCCGCGCCGCAGTCGAAGCCGGCTGTGTACTTTCAATCAACACGGATGCCCACTCGGCGGAACAACTCGACGGCATTTTTTACGGCATCCAGGTTGCCCGCCGGGCGTGGGTGTCGCCGAAGGATGTAATCAACTGCATGACGACCGCGCAGTTAGATAAGTTCATTAAGCGGAAGCGCTAATCGACACTTGCAACCGCTGCAGCGACAGCATCGCGGTAGTCTGCGAGCACATGAATCCGCCGAAAAATCAGTTGCTTGCTGAATGACATCGCCGCCGGGCTGATTGCGGCAAACTCAATGACGGTGCCGTTCGGTTCGCATACGAGGATTTCGCTACCCGACTCGCCGCTGGCAGGGTTGTAAGCCTTATAGGGTGTGTCTGCGACTTCGTCGAAGAACATGTCGTACGCCGGGTCGCCTCCGGCAGCCCGCACCGCCTCGAACGCCCGCTTTACTGCCTGCGCGGCATCCGGGAGTGCGACGCGTGACAGGTCAATCGTTTTGTACAACCGCCGGTAAAGCAGGCCGCTACACAGCCGCGCTAATACAGCATCTTCGCATCGCGTCCATTCCTTGAAACAGTGCAGCACGGCGATGTCATCAAGATCAACAAACTCGTAGTTGGATAAAGTCTGGCCCAGCAAGGTCTTGCATACGCAGTGCTCGCGCGATGGCCAGTTGAGTCGCCCCTGCACCGCAAGCCGGCGCGCCCGCTGCAGCGCGAGCTTAACCATTCCCTCCGCCGAGCGAACTACCTTGTGGAAGTAGACGTTGCGATACATGTGATACCGGGCCTGCAGATACGCCTCGACCGCGCTTACGCCCTTCCACTCCACAGCGAGTCGATTCGATTGCGTGTCAATCGTGATCGCCTGCAGCAGCCACCGCAAATCGTAGTCGCCATAGCGGCTGCCGGTCATCAGGTTATCACGAAGCAGGTAGTCAAGCCGATCCGCGTCCAACTGGCTCGAAAGCAAATCATGATAGAAGTTCGGCGGCGAATCATGCCCCAGCAATGCCACCACCCGCGCCGGCAGAGTGGTGTCATGCTGACTAAGAATTCGATTCACCTCGCTGTCCTGATGCAAAATAACTCGTTGCGTAACCAGTTCGTGATTCACCTCGCTGACTCGCTCAAACACATGGCTAAACGGCCCATGTCCAAGATCGTGGAGCAATGCAGCTATCACGCAGGCGAGTCGGTCATCGGGATCGATCTGGTGCGACTCACCCAGGCGGCTGAGCATCCGCCGGGCTGTTTCCATCACACCCAAGCTGTGGCTGTACCTCGAATGATCGGCACCAGGATAAGCCAGCGACGCCATGCCTAACTGCCTGATCCGCCGCAGTCGTTGAAACTCCGTGGCGTTGATAAGGTTGAAGAGAAGCAGGTCTTCTGACCGCTCCGTGCGAAACGCAATGACGTCGTGGACAGGATCGCGAATGAGCTTTTCAGGCATGATTATACCGCCGACGGCTTATCGAAGTGAGCAGTATAATCGAAGGGGGTCTATAAACGATAAACTGATTGATCAGAGCACGATTCGGCCGGCACCCTGACGGTCTACCGACCCCTCGTGCGGAACATGAGAGCGTGACTGATTGAGCAATCGCTTATGGAGCGCGTGTAGTTCACGATCGCGGTTTTCGCGGGCGAGTGACGCACCGTGGCGGGCCGCTGCGGCTCCAAGGCGGTGGGCCAGTTCGCGGTCGTCGTGCCATTGTCGCATGACCCTAGCGAAATCCTCGACCAGGCTCTCACTCGTCGTATCTTTCTGCAATGGCACTCTGTAGCCCGCATCGTCGGGTACGAGAAATCGGGGGGAAAGATGATCGAGCGTTAGGACAGGCAGCCCGAGCGTGATCGCTTCCACAATAAGCCCCGCCGAGTCGCGCAAGACGGGATGGATGAGCGCATCCGAGTTGGCCAGTTCGGCAATGCACTGCGTATAGGGCATTTCACCGAGGAACTTGACACGATCCTGCAGACCCAGTTCGCTTGCGAGCTTTACGAGTCGCTCTTGTTCATAGCCGCCGCAAACATGCACATACTCGGCATTCTCAAGCTTCGCTTTGGCAAAAGCGCGCAAGACAAGATCGTATCGCTTCCAGTAGATCAAGCCGCCGCCAGAAATAAACCGAAACTTGCCCGGTCGACGCAACTCACGAGCGCCAAGTAACTCGGGCGGCATCTGCACCGCGATGCCACTCATGAGTTCGACTCGCTCAACGCCCACCTCGCGAAGCCGGTCCGCACTCTCATATGTACTCGCCAGCGCAAGATCGACAGAACGTACAGTCCTGCGAAACAGCGGATCACGAAGGCAGATCCAGCGGGCGATGCTACGCGCCGACTCAAGCAGGCGATTGCTCCAGCCGATCCTGCCGGCAAAACGACGATCCATGAGTTCGCCCGCCCCAATCGGTCCCCACACAAACTTCACACCTCGCCGAGCCAACGTGGTGGCGGCGGTGGTCATCCACCAGCGCATCAGGGACACATGCTGCACGATGTCAAAATGATGCTCACGGTGAAGTCGTCGAAGCACCCGCGCCGCAGCAAACTGCCAGAGGTAGTAATAAAGATTGAACGCCAGATAGCTTCCTGAGAGGAGCCACTCAAGGCCGGGCATCGAAACGTACGAAAAGTGAATCGGAAAATTGGAGGGATACTTCTGCAGATACGCATCGTTGGGCTGTCGGTGCGACGCGTGGACCACCGCCCAGACAGGTTGCGACCGCGACATTTCGTGAACAAAGCTCCAGCCGACCCCCGGCTCCGACCCGCGGTAAGGCTCGCAGGCAAAAGCGACGAATACCACCTTTGGGGGAGCTTCCCTCGAAGAACTTCCTTCGGATGGCTCAGCTGAATTGTCGGCGGCGTCCGGCATATCTACGATATCGGCCACCGCGGGGCGACGGGCAACAAGATGTGCAGCAATATTCCTTACTTTGCTCGCTGTTCCCCGCCAAATCTGCGCGCTAAAACCGCAGTTATCAGACATCGTTCCATCGGCTGACAACTACTTCGCGCCCCGCCGCAGCAATACGGCAGGAATCGTCTGCAGAATGAGCGTGATGTCATGCCACAGTTTCCGGCGCTTGATGTAACGAATGTCCATCCGCGCCCATTCATCAAACGTCACCCGGCTGCGGCCATGCACCTGCCAGATGCAGGTCAGACCCGGCGCAACGTCCAATCGACGCTTGTGCCATGGGTCGCACGCGTCAGCCTCGCTAACAGGCAGTGGCCGCGGGCCGACTATCGACATGTCGCCTTTCAGTACATTAAACAGTTGCGGCAACTCATCGAGACTTGTCTTGCGAAGAAAATGACCAATGCGAGTCACGCGAGGGTCATTGGTTATCTTAAATGCCGGGCCGTCCTGCTCATTGAGCTTGGCAAGCTGGGCCTTCATCGCTTCAGCGTCGGCGCGCATCGTGCGAAACTTATAAATCTGAAATGGCCGGCCACCAATTCCGGCCCGCTTCTGCTTGAAGATGACCGGGCCTTTCGGATCGGTCATCTTGATTGCCAGCGCAACCACGAGCAGCACAGGCGAGAGCACCACAATACCCATGCCAGCGGCGATAAAATCGACGACTCGCTTCCAGAAAGGCGTTCGCTTCACGAATAGCTGCGAGAGAGACTCGATCGGAAAATCGTCCGAAGGAGGAATCGTGTCCTGCATGGGCGTCTCGTAGTCAGCCATGTGCAGGGGCGCGTTTCGTGGGTTGTGACGGCGCAGTACCTCAGAGCGACTGGAATTGCCCCCTTCTTCTTCGCCGGGGGTCCACGCAGACGGATAGGCGTAAACCATGCAAATCGGGTCAAGCCCCTTGGCTTTCGCAGCGGCGCAAGTCCGCCGGGCGAAGTACCATGCTCCGGCGGCGTCGGTATCGGGCAGAATGCACGCAATCGCATCATCGTCGTAACGCCCCACTTCGTCGGTGGTGCGGGCTGCGTCCAGACAGAGTCGTGCGAGACGCAGAACGGTCCACTCGCCATCGCCGGTGCGCAGTCGAATGACGACTAGCGAAAACTCGCGAGCGTGACGGTCAGCCCGAGCCCGCTCGCGCTGGAGCAGGCCAGCTACTTGGCGGGGCGTGTAGAGGTCACGCAGGGACCGAAAATCTTCGATCGCCGCGGGCGATGATACTGTTGTCAACCCCAGTCTCATGATCAGCCTTTCTTCCCTCGCACATGCCCGAGAAAAACGCGCCTCAAACCCAGCGCGCAGTCCCTACCGTGCCAATGTGACATTGCCCATATTCACCGGGCCATGTTGCTTCACATCTGGCAGACGGCATTCGTCTCAGACTCTTACTTGAGTGCGCCGCTAAAACGAGCCAGCGCGCGTGACGTGCTGCATTTTCTCCAGCGTTTTAACCCATGGCCCCTCAGCCTTGGGTCAACCGTCACTCCTCGCGGGATTCTTCGCGTGCTGACAATCAACACGCGCCGAGCAGAATCCCGGCTTCTCCGTCAAACACAATCTCACATTGGATAACGAACGCTCCCAGGAACGCTCGCTCAATTGGTCGGTCCTATGTGTTATCGGGTTTACTCTCTGCCGTCAACCTAAATCTTTGATCGACTGATTGAAGCAGTGAGTTCATCTGTCGGAGGACGAGATAGATGACTCGCTATCTAACATCTTGTCATTACTGTATTTATCGGACGTGGACGGCCGGCTCGGAAGCGAATACTGGCCCCCGGAAGCGTGGTGACCATTTACAATAATTCCCAAGACTCGGCATCCAACACTAAGCAAACCATCCCGAGCGGCGGCGGCGGAACGGCGGTTGCTTGCGCCGCTGCGGATCACCAGGATCGCTCCTTCGCATGCAGCAGCGATGATGCGTGCGTCGTCGGCGGCATCAATGGCGGGAGAATCGATCAGCAGCACGTCGTACCGACTTGAAAGGCTCTCCAAGACATCGGTAAACATTGATGTGTTCAGCAACTCCGAAGCATTCGCGGGCACTTCGCCTGCTGGCATCACGTGCAGATGCTCAATTGTCGTCCTGCGGATGGCACGATCGTTCGCCTCACTGCTCGAAAGCAAATCGACAAGCCCTACTGCATCGCTCACGCCAAAAATACGATGCTGGACCGGATCGCGCAAATTGGCGTCGATCAACAACACATTCTTGCCGCTCTTAGCGAGCGCAATGGCCAGATTGCTGGCAACAGTTGATTTCCCCGCCATCTGCTCGGGCGAAGCAACCAGGACCCGCTTCGTCGCGGTCTCACTCACCGAGAACTGCAGCGAGGTTCGGGCGGCACGAAAGGCCTCCGCCGCGGGGGTACCGCCGTCGGCATGAACGATCCATCCAAAGGACTCCAAAGATCGCCCTCCCGCCGCTGTCGGAATCGCCCCGATCACCGGTAGCCCCAAGGCGGCCCGCGCGCCGCCTGGTGAGACGAGTCGTGGGTCGAGATTTTCTTTTAGCAGGGCAAAAACCCCGCCAACCAACAACCCCAGTATCCCCGTAATGGGCAAGACACTGCTGGCTTTGGGAGAAAAATTGCCTTCATCCACCGCCGCCGCATCAAGAACCTGGGTTGTTATGAGGCCGGCGTCAACAGTCAGGCTGATGTCCTTCACCTTCCTGTCGAGTTCGCCTAGTGTGGCGGTGATCCGCTCTTTCTTCCGCTCAAGCTCGCGAAGCTGATTCACCTGCAGCCGCTGCGAAGATGCAGCCGCGGTCTCGATCGTCAGCGACTTACGAATCTCTTCTTCTTGTTTGCTGGCATTGGCCCATCGCTGCTTCATGGCACCAACAAACTGCAGATTGAGCTCATTGAGACGGTCCTGCGTTTGTCGAATCGCCGGATGGCTCGGCAAGTAAGTGCGCTTCAGGCTCGTGAGTTTGCGCTGGGCTTCCGTTGCTTCAGCTTTGAGCACTGCAATGTCACTCTCGCTAATGACACCCGCAGGAATGTGCGGATCAACCGTCGCCGGGTCGGTAATCCCTATCGCCGAGGCCGCTGCGGTAAAATCGGTCTTTCGGTTGATTGACTCCAATTCGGCTTTGGTCAGCGCATCGCTCAAGCTATCCAGCCTTCGATTGGCGGCTGCACTGGCGGCGTCCTCAGTGGCGGCAGTGGGGTTCTGAGCCCTAAACTCGGCCATCTGCGCTTCAATGCCCGTCATCTCAATGCGAAGTCGGGATTGTTCATCTGCGAAGGCCTCGCGAAGTGCCTGAAAATCGTCTTTGCGCTCCTTGTTCTGCCGCGCTTCATAGGCTTCAGTGACGCTCGTGAGCAGCTTCACGCCCTCCTCTGGGTATGGCGTCCGCAGGCTGAGCGTGATCGTCTCATCCTGCTTGCCAGCAGTCACCTCGAGATGGTCTTTAAGATACGACGATTTGTTCTTGACGCCACGAAATGTCTGCCAGTCATTTGAACCCGGAACGCTCGCCGCCAGCGCGAGCACCGGCGTGGATCGCATGATTTGCGCCTGAGTGGCATGAAACAGTTCGTTCGTCCTGCCAACGGCCGAGTTGCTCGCTGGCTGCGACGCATCGCCCGGTTGCGCGCCGGATTGCTTAACAATGAGCTTGCTACTCACCTGATACTCTCGCTGCGTCAAAAGCAGATATACCCCGCCGACGATCAGCCCAAGGATGGCGAAGGCAAAAACGGTGCCGCGCCTGCGCAGCAGAATGCGGGTAATCGATGAATCATTTGCGGTGGCCAGGTTTGCTGCAGTCACGCGGATCATCTCCTGCTAAGCCGTGTTGGCTGTGAGTCGGGAGGCACGCTAGTAGTGGACAAGCTCCCGGACAAGTTTATACCCGATGAATCATCGGAAATACGAACCAGATCGTCACTTTAATCAGGGCAACACGCTTGCCACTCTGGACGAATTGTGGATTATCTGACGAAGGAACCCGCCCGTATGCCCGTTTGCGATCGGCACGCGTTACGATGGACCGTTTTCAGCGTCTGAACCGCGCTCCGCGGATAGGAGAAAATCGTCGAAATGGGAATGCTCAACGTACAGATCTGGGACGCCACCGGTAGCAAGCGTCAGGAAGTGCAAATGCCCGACGATGCGCCAATCAACCGCATCCTTGCCGTGCTGCTGGAAAAAATGAACTTTCCCCAAAACGGGCCTGACGGACAACTGCTTAGCTACAAGTTTCACCACCGCAACAGCGGTAAACAGTTGCTCGACGATCAAACCCTCTCACAAGGGGGCGTGAAAGATGGCGATGTCATCCGACTGCAGCCCGAAATCACCGCGGGTACTCAGGTTCCAGATTCGGGCGTTGCTCCTGGAGATCACCGCCGGAAGAGTCTTTGCGGCGATTGAACTGGCAGGCGACCGAGCCTGAACGGCCCGCGCCGCATGCCCCGCAGTTGGGCGCATCATCCCAGTACCAATTCGTCACCCATGCCGTGCAATCAGCCACTGCCATGCCCGACCCGATCACAATCAATCTCGATGAGGATGCCGACCGATTCGCACGGTTCAAGCTGATTGGTTGGTGGGATCAGCAAAAACTCCGCAATGCCCGGGTCATCGTCGTCGGTGCGGGAGCGCTCGGCAATGAGATTATCAAGAACCTTGCGCTACTCGGCGTAGGCAACATCCTCATCTGCGACAAAGATCGCATCGAGCACTCCAATCTGTCACGTTCAATCCTCTATCGTGCGTGCGATGCAGGGAAGCAGAAGGCCCTCGTCGCTGCCGAGGCCGCGCGGGCGATTTATCCTGAGTGCAATGTGCACGCCTTCGACGGCGACATCGTGCACGACCTCGGCTTGGGCGTGTTTCGCTGGGCGGATGTCGTACTTGGCGGGCTGGACAACCGGCTGGCCCGGCTGACGATTAACCGAAACTGCTATCGTGTGGGTAAACCCTGGATCGACGGCGCGATTGAACAGATTCAGGGCATCGCGCGCGTCTTTACTCCGCCGGAAGGGGCCTGTTACGAATGCACCATGAGCCAGCGAGATTGGCAGGTGCTGCAAAACCGCCGGTCGTGCAATCTGCTTTCCCGGACCGAAATGGAGGGCGGCAAGACTCCAACGACGCCAACGATCAGTTCAATCATCGCAGGTCTCCAATGCCAGGAGGCGCTAAAGTTGATTCACGGCCTGCCAACCCTCGCGGGCAAGGGGTGGATGTTTGATGGGTTGTCCAGCGAGGCATTTCAAACGGAGTATCAGCGCAAACACGACTGTCTGAGTCATGACACAATCGATCGCGTGATCGAGATTGAGGGGTCATCACACGAGATTTTGGTCGGAGACGTGTTGGCAATTGCTCAGCGAGAAACCGGGCAGGCCGACGTTTGCCTGGAACTTACCCGGGACGTCCTCGAAAAACTGGTGTGTCCGAAGTGTAGCCGAGAAGAGGCGATGCTGACATCGCTCGGGAAGGTGAAGTCTGATCGCGCAGCGTGTCAACACTGCGAAGGTGTCGAACGCCATGTCGTCACGTTCAACCGCATCGATGCTCGATCGCCCTATCTCGGTCGCACCCTGGCGCAGCTTGGCCTGCCGGCGATGGATATCCTCGTGGCGCGCGGTCCGGGCGAGACGATCGGCATTGCGTGTATCGCGGACGCACCAGCGATATTGGGCGGGCTTTGGGAAGGTGGCCTCGAATTCGAATGAGCGACACGACTTCTGAACCGCCATCAACAGAGACGAATTCGCCGACGCCAGGTGCTTCGGCAGGGTCGTTGCCGGATGTATCTGGCATTTCCGTGGACGAGTGGCCCGCCCGCGAGCTAACTTTGCACAGCGGTACCCGTTCGGATGGGTTTCAAGTTGTCTATCGCCGGGACGTACTCGACTCCATTCACTCGCACGGGCAGTCCAATACGAAGGTCGAAGTCTGCGGGGTGCTGGTCGGACGCGTCTATCGCGATTCTGCGGGCACCTATCTCCTCGTCGATGCGTGCATCGCAGGCGAAGCGGCGTCGCATGCGGCCAATGTCACTTTCACGGGGGCAACCTGGAGCAAGATCCACGATGAAATGGACCGGCTGTATCCCGAAGAGCGTATCGTTGGCTGGTATCACACACACCCGGCATTTGGCATTTTTCTGTCCGAAATGGATGTTTTCATTCAAGCGAATTTCTTCAACCTGCCGTGGCAGGTTGCAATGGTGTACGATCCGATCGGCGGTGATGAGGGCACATTTGTCTGGCGAAATGGGATGCCAACGCGCGAGCCGGTACTTTGCGAGCCTGCGCCGCCGGCCACCGAGGAACCAACATCCCTGAAGGCAGATGAGTTTGCAGCATTGGAAGACAGGCTGAGCGTGTTTGATCGTGTTTTTGTGGTCATGCTGATGCTGTTCGTTGCAATTTTGCTGGTGTTGCTCATTATCTACGAACTTCGCTCGACCGCCCCCCCACCACCGGGGCCTGTCGGCTGGCTGCAATGGAGTGCAACTGCCCATGGAACGTGAACCGCTGACCATCGAGTGGAAGGACCTCACCGCCCCCAACGTCGACGCCAAGCTGCAGCAGATGGCGGCTGTGAAGTCGACATTGAATCATTATGACGCTGCGCAAGAAATCGTGGGCACAAAGCCCCCTCGAGCCTTCTGGTACAACACCCCCTTCGTCCTCGGGCTTTTCGGCCTGATTGGTGGCATTCTCGGTTGGGGATTCGGCGAAGTACTGCACTTCCGACCCGACGCTCGGTCTGAGGCGAGGCAGGTCATCGCCGACTACGAGACCGTACGAGAAGAAATGCGTTTGGGCGACGTGCGCGCCGAATTCGCCCGTGACACGCTGGCAGCAATCAAGCGCGATTATTCCTCCAATCCGTACTTCGCTCTCTACGTTGACGATACGCTTTCGGCAGCGCAGCGAGACGATCGCATGCAAGAGCTTGACGCGCGTGATAATTGGAACAATTTCCTAGCCAACGTGCTGTTCTTTGGGTTTAGTGGGATGATGATTGCCGTGTGTCTGGCAATGGCCGAGCCGCTTGTCGAACGAAACATGAACCGCGCGGCAATTAATGGCGTAATCGGCGCGGTGCTCGGAATGACGGGTGGGGTCGCGGTCGCGCTGATGATTCCCAAGCTGCACGCCGCTGTGCTGGGCGACCTCGCAGAGCAGTCGACTCGTCAGCAGGAGATGATTGCAAAGGCAGTTGAATGGGGCGTGCTTGGACTGTTTCTTTCGGCTGCGCCGGGTGTGTTGATGGGAAGTTTCAAGCGACTGGGAATCGGCGTTGTCGGCGGCCTGATCGGCGGTGTGATCGGGGGGATTTTGTTTGTGCCGCTGGCTGAGAAATACAGCGAGCATCTCAGCCGGTTCATTGGCATTGTAACAATCGGCGTCGTGTCGGGGGTGGCCAGCGGGATCCTTGAAGCGGCCGTAAAATCCGGCTGGCTTAAGGTCACCGCGGGACTGATTGCAGGCAAACAGTTTGTGCTCTATCGAAATCCGACCTACATCGGTGCACACCCGTCGTGCCACATTTTCCTGTGGAAGGACGCGCAAGTGGGCAAGAGGCACGCCGCACTACATCTGGTCGGCGGCGGGATAGAATTGGAAAACCTGCCGCTTGGCGCCGGCACGATGGTAAACGGCAAGCCCATCCAGCGCATGCGGCTCCGCAATGGAGACCGCATTCAGGTGGGTCGGACGACGTTTGAGTTTCACGAGAAACAGCGAACTCGTTAGACTCACGGGAGGTCGTGATGATGTGGCAGGTTTCGCTCTGTTGGATGAATCGTGGCCAACTTGAATCGCGGGCGACATGTCAATGCTGATAGTCGAACATGCTGGCAAACGTTGGTCTACCCCTGTGAATGGCCGGGTGTGGATCGGTCGTGATAACGAGTGCCAGATTATCATCAGCCATCCGATTGTTTCGCGACAACACGCCTGGGTCGAGCCGGCGGGAGACGCTGCGGTAACGGTCGGCGATAATGATAGTCGGAATGGTGTGCTCATCGCCGGGGACAAGCTTGCCGAACCGCGCCTGCTGCGAGACGGCGATATCTTCCAAGTCGGCCCGGCGACAATTGCATTTCACGCGCGCGATCCTGAACTGGAAATCGAAGCGCCGAGCGTCGACGCCGCCGAGGTGGCTGGCGTCATTTTCGCCTGTGAGTGCGGCGCGCGACTCTGGGCGCCCCGCGGCGCGGCAGGTTCGAGCACGATCTGCCCAAAATGCAGGCGAAGCGTGAAATGCCCCGGCGAACTCCCCCCGCCGCCCACACGGCATCAGATTTGCGGCGTTTGTCAGTGGAAGATCCAATTCAGCGAAGCCTCCACAACTTGCCCGGCCTGCGGCGTCGCCTATCACGCTGACTGCTGGCGAGAAAACAAAGGCTGTGCGGCCTACGGGTGTTCTCAGGTAAACGTGCTGGCAGAGAAACTAGCTGACGGCACCGACGTGGAAATTGATCAAGTCGATCAGACAGGCCTCGAGTTGCTGGCAACCCCGCCCGAACCACGAGCGGTTGAGATTCCGCTCCTGGCTGCGGCGGTGGTGGCGTCGCTTGTTGGGCTGCTCGGCTTCGGCGCGCCTGCTTTTATTGTCGGCGTGATAGCGTTTGGCTACCTACTCGTACGCGGCGGGCAGAAGCGCATGCTGCTTCTGGCCGCGGTCGTGGTGTCGCTCCTCGGCACCGCCGCGGGAGTATTGGCAAGCCTTTACTGGTGGATGCAGATTTTTCCGGGACAGTTGATCGGCAAATGATCTCTTTTAAGTGTAAACACTGCGAGAAGCGGTTCGACGTGCCCGATGCCTATGCTGGCCGACAAGCCAAATGCAAGGGATGTGGCAACACGCTTACAGTTCCTGTTCCCTCGCAGACGACCGGACAAAGGCCCCAAAGCTCAGTTGATTTGAAAATGTCCCCGCGCGCCCGGCGTCTGCTTGCCGATGCTGAGTCGATCACGCAGATTTTCGGCAATTGCCCACATATACGTATCGTCAAGCAATCGGGGAGCCCCCCGGATGGGTATGAGATTGAGTATAGCGTGAAGAGCCTGGCGCGCGATTCAAAGGGCAAACCCATCGAGCGAATGGACCACCGCGTGCTCATTCAACTCACGAGCGATTATCCGAGACTCAGCCCGAAATGCTCTATGCTCACGCCTGCGTTTCATCCTAACATTGATGAAAGCACGATCTGCGTGGGCGACCACTGGACAGCCGGAGAGAGACTCACCGACCTGATTGTGCGAATCGCGGAGATGCTAGGCTATCAAGCGTATAATATCCGCAGCCCGCTGGACGGCGAAGCGGCTATGTGGGCCGACCTAAACCAGAAAAAACTCCCCCTGGACCCGCGCAACATGCGACCGAGCACGATGGAATGATGCCGATGCCGAGTTTTGACCGCCACCATGACGCCGCTGCCCCATGTCCGGCTTGCGCGGCGAGGGGATTGGAGCACTTTTATCAAGTTGACAATGTGCCCACGTCGAGCAACCTGCTCATGCCCACTCGACCGGACGCCATAGGCTGGCCATGTGGTGCTCTCCGGCTGGCTCATTGTGCTGCGTGTGGTTTCATCACGAATACAGCGTTTGATCCTGCATCGCAGCAACTGTCGGCCCGCTATGAGGCGACACAAGCTTGTTCACCAACATTTGGTAAGTTTGCGCAGCAACTTGCGCAGGACTGGATTGATCGGTACGAACTCCGAGGCAAAAGAGTCCTCGAAATCGGCTGCGGACAGGGCGAGTTCATCACGATGCTCTGTGATGCCGCGGGTGCCACGGGCTGGGGGCTTGACCCCATCGTTGAACCATCACGATTCAAGTCAGAACGCGTGGATCTGATCGCCGAAAAGTTTGGGCCGAAGTGGTACCACCTTCAGCCCGATTTCATCATCTGCCGCCACACCCTTGAACACATTCCAGATGTGTCAGTGTTCTTGAAGAGCATCAGGGCTAGCCTTGCCCAGGACACACAGACGGTTGTGGCGATTGAAGTGCCTGATAACCAGCGTGTGATGAGCGAGGCTGCTTTCTGGGATATCTACTACGAGCATTGCTCATATTTTGATGCGACGAGCCTGCCCAGTGCGCTCCGCCTAGCAGGCTTCGCAGTGATTGATCATCGACTGGAGTTCGGCGGGCAATATCTAGTCACCGAAGCTCGGCCCTCAGCGATGGCCCCGACGCCCGCTAACGCAAAGCCGAAATCAACACCGCTGGCGGCTGCTGATTCGCTGGCAGCGTTCGTCGATAAGTGCTCGCAGCGGCTGAGTTGGTGGAGCGAGCAGCTCCAGAACAGTTCCGGTCAGTCGGTGATTTGGGGTTCAGGCAGCAAAGCGGTTGGGTTTCTTTCCACGCTTGGTGCCGGAAGTTCGGTGCAAGCCGTTGTCGATATCAACCCCGCAAAGCAGGGAACGTATCTTCCCGGAAGCGGACATGAGATAGTCGCCCCGGCCGAGCTGTTAGAGATCAGGCCCAGCCGCGTGATCGTGATGAACCCCATTTATCTCGACGAAATCCGGCAGTCGCTCACCGCCCTGGGGCTTACCCCGGATTTGGTCCCTCTTGTGTAACAGAATCCGACTCCTGCCCTCCGCGGCTGTTCGATGCGCTGGGTCACAGGAGAATCTTACGCGCAAAAAATGCCTCGGCGAAACGCGACGGCGAGTTACTCTCTACGCCCCTTAGCCGCATAAGACTTGTAAACACGTCCGGAGTAAACCACTGTTTCGAAGCCTGCGACTGAAACGCTGCATGCAGGTGCTCAATCTTCCGATTCACATGCTCCTGCGACACAGGCGAGAACAGGTTGGGCCGACCAAGGTCGCCGTCGTACTTGAAGATCTCGTACTCCAAGATCGCGTGATTCCGCCATGTGTTCCATGTGAACTGGTTGATGAGTCGGTGATCCTGATGGCGGTCGTCGTCATGGTGGGTGAAAATAAGGTCGGGCGAAAAGCCCCTCTTCAGCTCCTCAAAGGATTCCTTCAGCCGCGCACCATCGTACTGCATGAAGGCATCTCGAAAATCGAGTAGTTCAACGGACGCGTTGGGTGCAAACAACTTTGCAGCACGCGCCGCCTCCTCCCTGCGAACCGGGTCTTGCGCACCAAAGACTACCCATCGAATCTGCAAATCGGGCTTGAGGTCTAGAAGGCGCAAAATGGTCGCGCCCGCTCCGATCTCGATATCGTCGCAATGCGCGCCGAGGCAGAGTAGGCGGTGGATACAAGATGGGTCAAAGAAAGAAGTCATCTTAGGCAGACCTGGCATGCGTGCCCTTGCCGCCGTTGCCATTCCAGACCATCCATGGTGCCTTACCCTTCTGGTGCAAATCTTCTAGCGTCATCTTCTCCTTAAAGGTATCCATGCAGGCCCAGAATCCATTCCACTTAAACGTGCTCAGTCGCTTGGCCGCAATGAGTCTGGCAAACGGTTCGTTCACAATCTCTTCGCCGGGATTGATGTAGTTCCAGAACTCCTTGCGGAACACGAAGAATCCGCCGTTCATGAACACATCGGCGTCGGTGATCGGCCGAACGCTTCGAACCTCACCCCGCTCATCGCTTTCCCAGACGTGAAAGGTGTGGCAAGGTCGAACGCTAATGCAACTCGCGAGTTTGTCCGGCTGCGAGCGCAAATGCTCGATCATGTCCGGCAGCGGAGCATCGGTGACATTGTCCGAATAGTTAGCGAGGAACATCTCCTCCCCCTCAAGATACGGTTTTATCTTCGTCAGCCGCTCGCCGATATTGCTGTTTTGGCCTGTGTCGACGAACGTGATTGTCCAGTCGCTAATGTCATTGCTCAAAAGTTGGATGTCGTGCCCGCCCTTGCGCAGCACAAAATCATTACTTGCGGCCTCGTTGTAGTTGAGGAAATACTCTTTGATGACATCTGCCTTGTGGCCGAGGCAAAGGATAAAGTCCTTATGCCCATAGTGTGCGTAGTATTTCATTAGATGCCACAGAATCGGGCGATAGCCGATCGGCACCATTGGTTTGGGGATACTGTCAGAAAAATCACGGAGCCGAAGCCCCATCCCGCCGCAAAAGAGGACTACTTTCATGACCGTTCTCCCTTCAAACCGACCCCGATGTATCGATGCACCGATTGTGGATCTATCAATCGGCGGCCGTCGATGACGACAGCTTGACTGCCCTGCTTTAGCAGTCTCTCCCCCAGCGAGGCAAACTCGGCCCAGCGCGTCACGAGGACCACGGCCTCCACACCTTCAATTGCCCCCTCAAGACTCGCGGCAAACTCAGGCGGGCTGTCGTCAAGCGCGCGCTTCGCCGCCTCGTTGGCGATCGGATCAAACGCGACAACACTTGCACCTCGCCGCTGCAACTCCCTTACGATCGACAGTGCCGGAGACTCTCGCAAATCATCTGTTTCTGGCTTAAATGCCAGTCCGAGCACTGCGACCCGTCTGCCCTTCAAGCCGCCCAGCGCGGCCTCGGCCTGGTCAACCAGCCGCTTGGGCCGCTCGGCGTTGATCGCAAGGACCGCGGCGAGCAGGGGCGTGTCAACATTCAGGGCCGCGGCATGTGCGTTGAGGGCCTTCACGTCCTTCGGAAAGCAACTGCCTCCAAAGCCACACCCCGGCGACAGAAAACTGGTGATTGGCGAGCGAACCCGCCGGCCATCGGCATGGACCGTAAGCTCCTTCATCGCATGCACACCGCGCATCACATCGAGTGCATCGACGGCGCCAATGCCCTCACAGATGTTGGCAATCTCGTTGGCGAAACTGATCATTGATGCCTGTAACGCGTTGCTGGCGTACTTGATCATCTCCGCGGTGGCGTTGTTGCAGGGAATGAGGGGGACGCTCTCAAAACTCGCGTATAACTCGGCGATCGCGTCCTGTGTGCGCGCGTCAATTCCGCCGAGAACGATCCGGTCGGGGTTCATGAAGTCATGAACTGCCACGCCTTCGCTTAAAAATTCCGGGTTCATTCCCAGCCCAAACTGCTCGCCGCGCAGCTTGCCACTGGCCTCCTCGATCAGCGCGCCTACGACGTCATCAGTTGTACCGGGAACGACCGTGCTCTTTACCACGACGACGTGATAACCCGCTTTGGCCTTCAGCGCGTTGCCAATCTGCGTTGCGATCTGCTTGATGAATGTTAGATCAATCACCTTTCCGTCGAAGGGCGTCGGGGCTGCGATGAGAGTTAGCTCCGACCCCCGCACCGCCGCCGAGAGGTCGGCTGTCGCTGTCAAACCGCTCCCGGCGTGCCGAGCTATGATCTCCGGCAATCCCTTTTCGTGAATCGGGCAGACGCCGGCGTTGATCGCATCCACTTTGCGCTGGTCAATGTCAACGCAAACAACGCGATGACCGCGATCCGCGAGGCACGCGCCCGTGACCAGCCCGACATAACCCGAACCTATGATTGATACCTTCATTTATAACACCGATATTCAATCGGATGCTTGCTTTGAATCGAGAAGACGCGCGAATCGAAGACCCATGCTACTTCTCCTCGGCATCACGATTTCCGCTGTACCAGATCAACGACCTGCGTAGACCCTCATCGAGCGAAATCAGCGGCTCATATCCGAGGTGCGAGCGCGCTTTCTCAATGACCGGGCAGCGGCGATTTGGATTGTCAATCAGGTACTCCTTGTCGCGGCTCTGCTTACGTTCCAGCTTTCCCCTGTATCCAAACAGTTCACGGCTCAAGGCGATCATTTTCTCGGCCAACTCGGCCACGCTGATTTCAGGCGTTTCGGTTCCGATGTTGTATGCCTCGCCGGGAGCGCCCTTGACCAGAATCTTCATGTAACCCTGAATCGCGTCGGCCGAATAGCAGAACGTGCGCGTTGGTGTGCCGTCGGATAGCATGACAATGTCGCGACCACTCAGGATATCTCGCGCGAAATCGGGGATAAGCCGGCCGTCTGTGATTTTCAACCCCGGACCGTAGTTGTTGAACGGCCTGGCCGTCTTCACTGCCACCCCGTGCTGCTTGGCAAAATTCACGCACAGTGTCTCCCCGAACCGCTTCGCTTCGTCATAACACGCCCGCGGCCCGGTGCAGCTAACCAGACCACGGTAGTCTTCACGAGTGGGAATGTTGGCAGCGTCGGGATCACCGTAAATCTCACTGGACGAAAAGAAGAGTATACCTTCAACTGGTGCTCCGCTTTCCTTTCGCTGCAGGGCGTAGTCGAGCAGATTGCGCAGGCCGTTGATGTTGGCGTCCATGGTGCCGATCGGATCGATGCGGTAATAGGTAGGCGATGCAATCGACGCTGCGTGGATGATCCAGTGAAAATGCCCCAGCGGCTTTGGCAAAGGCAGCTTCATATCGTGGCGAACGAGTGTGAGCGCGCGGTTCTCGGTTAAACATGTGAGCCAACCGGGCACCCCACGCGATAGATTGTCGAACACCGTCAGGCGAATTCGATCGTTCGCGGCCGCGAGGGTGTTGTAGTGCGTAATGGTCTGCACAAGGTAATAGCCAAGAAACCCCGCTCCGCCGGTGACGAGTACCGACTTGCCCGCCAGCTTCTTCAATTCGCTCGAGAGCGTCTTGCTACAAAGCGTATTGAGGTCGTCCAGGAGAATGTCGTCTGCGGTTTGTATGGTCATCGTCGTCTTCATCGCGTGGTTAGATTGCTCGCCGAGCCTTTAGCATTCCTGCAACTGGGGCATAAACACGACAAACTTCCCGCCCCACTCCCGCACCGCTGCCATCTGCTGCATCACTTCGGTTTTGAGGTTCCACACCAAGATCAGCACAAAATCGGGCTTGGCATCCATGATCTCATCGGGCGAGCGGATCGGAATGCGCGTTCCAGGCAGGAAGTTACCCTGCTTATGCGGGCTACGATCGACGGTGAATTCGACGAAGTCGCTACGAATACCGCAATAGTTCAGGAGCGTATTACCCTTCCCCGGAGCACCGTATGCAACGACTTTCTTTCCCGCGCGTTTCTGCTCAATGAGCCAGGACAGTATCTGCCGTTTGTGCTCTTCCACTTGTTTACCGTACGCGGCATAACTCTTGAGATCACCCTGCCCAGCGGCACGTTCGCGCGCCTTCATTGCGTGCACGCGCTCGCTGACAGTATGTGTCCCGTCGTCCGTGTGATGGGCATACACGCGGATCGACCCGCCGTGGATGTCGATCTCATCGACATCGAACAGTTCCATCCCGTGCGCCGCAAAGATCTTCTCGACGGTGGTGAATGAGAGGTACGAGTAGTGTTCGTGATACACCGTATCCCAGTAGTTTTTGTCGATCAGGTGCAGCAACTGCGGAAACTCCATCGTCACCACGCCCGCAGGCGAGAGCAGGATCTTCATTCCGCCGACGAAATCGTTGATGTCGGGAACGTGCGCCAGAACGTTGTTACCCAGGATCAGATCGGCGGGACCGTTTGAATCGAGCACCTCGCGCGCGGTCTGGCGGCCGAAGAACCGCACGATCGTCGGCACCCCCTTCTCCTGCGCCGCAGCGGCGGTGTTGGCGGTCGGCTCGATGCCCAGACACGGGATCTTCTTTTCCAGGAAATACTGCAGTAGGTAACCGTCGTTGCTGGCAAGCTCAACCACCCGGCTCCTGCCGCCCAGACCAAAGCGGGCTGTCATCTGCTCAACATACGCCCGGGCATGGGCGAGCATCGTCTCGCTGTACGAGCTGAAATAGGCGTACTCACCGTCGAAAATTGCTTCACGCGACACGTATGCAGGCAACTGCACGAGATAACACTTCTCGCACACATACACATGCAGCGGATAAAACGGCTCGCCATGATCAAACTGCGCCGGCGTGACGTGCTTTTGGCATAGCGGGCTCGTGCCCAGGTCAACAAACGTGTGCCGCAACGGCTCAGCGCAGAACCGGCAACACGGCCCGGCGCTGAGGGGATTGGGGAGAGTCGAAGTTGAAGTGTTCGTTTCCACAGCCGTCATCATGCACCAACCCGGGCACCCGCGAAATGGCGGCGGCACCGCTATTGGAGTTTATCGGGACTCGGAAGAGTCGACTTAATCTACAAGCGTACCGTAAAAATCTGGGATTTTCGGCCAACAGTCTGGCGATTGAGCACGGCCGGCGGGGGTGCCCGGTGGTTGAGTCAAGCTCTGCCCCCCTCCGCGAGTGCGACGATCAAGCCGCTGAAAGTGCGTGAAACCGACGGGACAAGGCAAAACCAAGAACCGGCGGTCACAGTTAAGTGACCGCCGGTCGAATTGGCAAGGGTAATCCTTGGCGTCAGCTCAAGATTTACTTGCGACGACGCAGGCCGAGGAGGCCGAGACCCGCAAGGGCAAAGCCCATGGTGGGTTCCGGGATCGGCGGAATCGCGGGAATTGGGGTCGGCGAGCCGACGCCACCAGTGCCCAAAATCCGGTTAACTACCGAGCCCTGCCCAATGGCAGGAACGTCGTTACCGAGGAAGGTCAGGCGAGCGAGAGCGAAGGTGCCATCGCCGGGCTGAACTGCGGGAGCGGCGTTGCCCCAGACGAGCGAGACGAGGTTGTCCGCTGCACTGGTGCCGTCAACGCCGTTCGGCGAAACAGCTTCACTCGACGGTCCTTGGGTTCCGTCGGCGCGAAGTGCACCGAGAATCGAGGTCCCTGTCGGGTTGCCAGGGTAGGCCACGCCAGTCGACAGGCCGCGAGCCGGGTTGCTGGCGACGCCTGGCAACAGACGGGTGAGATCAAAGTTGATCGCAGGTGCAATTTCGTCGGGGTCGACGATCGTGTGCCGATAGAAACCGCCAGTTACAGCGGACGCACGCAGGGCACCACCGCCAAAACGGTCGCCTTCGGTGATTGTTGCACGGAGCTCATAGCTGTTCCACGAGCCGGCCGGGAGCCTGCCGTTGATCGTCGAGTTACCGACGGTCTGTGCATCTGCCGGGACCGGAATCGCAACCCAGTTGAGCGTAATCGCCGCATTGGCAGCAGACGTTGCCGCCGCCAGAACTGCTACTGCAGAAAGAGACTTGAAGAATGACATCTTCTGACCTCCAAAGGACTAAGGACATTACGTCCGTCCACCAAACCCCCTTGCCACATTCCCACACGTACCACTCGACGCTTGAGCTTCGCCAAGTGGACTCGCTGAATATACCCCGAAGTTTCCTCTGAGGTCAACACTTAAATTGGAAATTTTCACGCAGATTTCGCCGAATCTTCCCGACAGAGCACCCCATCACCCCAGAATCACCCAAAACACCCATTTTGGGGCACTGAAAAACAATGCGCAAACTATTTCTTAACAATAACTTATGCAAAGTTGCGCCCGATCGGCCACGGTGCCTCTTGCAAGCCAAACTTACTTCACTTGCGCACCGACTCCACAGGCGTAAACCCTCGGCGGAGGGTGTTTTCCGTCACGGCGCGAGAGATCATGAATTGCACCAGGTAATCGGGTCCCCCTGCCTTGCTTCCTGTGCCCGATAATGCAAAGCCACCGAACGGCTGGCGATCGACAATCGCGCCGGTGATTCGTCGATTGATATATAAGTTGCCAACGCGCATTTCCTGCCGAGTCTGGTCAATGCTCGCGGGGCTGCGGCTGTAGATTCCTCCTGTCAGCGCGTACGGCGTGTCGTTGGCGATCTCAATTGCGTGCGACAGATCGCGCGCTCGAATGACCGCAAGCACAGGTCCGAAAATCTCCTGCTGCGCAATTTCTGCGCGCGGGTCGATATCGACGAAAATCGTCGGGCCGATGAAGCTCCCTCTTTGCGCTAGAGTGCTGACATCGGTTGCATGGGCTGGTGCAACGCCCGCTGAGATTGAGCGATCAATCAGCTTCCGAATGCGCGTGGCTGATGTTTCGTCAATCACCGGCGGCACTGTGTGACTCGGCTGCTCCGGCGGGCCGACGCTCAATGACTTCGTCGCCTCGATCAGCCGAGGTACGAACTGATCGTAAATGCTGTCGTGCACAATCGCCCTGCTGCACGCGCTGCACTTCTGCCCTGCAAAGCCAAATGCGCTGGCCACCGTGCCGATGACGGCTTCATCCAGGTCTGCATCGTCATCAATGATGATGGCATTCTTCCCGCCCATTTCTGTAATGACCCGCTTCACCAGATTCTGCCCTGGCGGCGTCTCGGCGGCGGTACGGTTGATTTCGAGGCCGACTGCTTTGCTTCCCGTGAACACGATAAGCGGCACAAGCGGATGCTTCACAAGCACCGGCCCGATTTCTTCGCCAACGCCGGGAAGATAGTTAACCACACCCCGCGGCGCGCCGGCTTCTTCGAAGATCTCCATCAGCTTCCAGGCAATCACCGGCGATTGCTCGGCAGGCTTCATAATGGCGGTGTTGCCCGTCACGACGGCGGCGGCGGTCATGCCAGCGAGGATCGCGAGCGGGAAATTCCAGGGCGCAATCACTGCGCAGACGCCGCGAGGCTCAAAAAACGTGTAATTGTCCTCACCGGGCACGTCGCGCCGTCGGGGCGGGGCGAGTCGGAGCATTTCCCCGGCATAAAAGTCGCAGAAGTCGATTGCCTCTGCCACGTCGGCATCGGCTTCCCGCCACGGCTTGGCGCACTCAAGCACCATCCACGCCGCCAACTCGAACTTTCGCCGCCGCATGATGCCCGCGACTCTCGTAAGCAGATTGCATCGCTCGTTCACCGGCGCATGACGCCAAGACCGAAACGCCCGATGTGCTGCTTCGACCGCGAGACCCGCGTGGCTCGGCGTGGCCGCTGCCGAGGCACCAATGATCTCGGCGCGGTTGGATGGATTAACCGATTCAATCGAAGCGCCCGGTGTCTCGACCCGGTTGCCGTCGATCACGAGCGGGTATCTTCCGCCAAGCTGCGATCGCGCGAACTCGAGCGCCTCGCGCATCGCCGTGCGCACAGCCTCGGTCGAAAAATCGGACGGCGGTTCGGGGATGAAACGATTGGTCCGAGATCGATCGAGAGCCGGCGCATAGGGCTTCTGGCGATTGACTGGTGCTGCGTTGCCGTTCGATGCGGGATTCATGAGCAGGCGCTCCTCTGGAACATTCTCGACGAAACCAGCGCGTAAAAAGCTTTCATTACTTGTGTTTTCAAGAAGGCGGCGGACGAGATAAGCCATGCCGGGAAGAAGCTGGCCGTAAGGCGTGTAGATTCGCACTCGGTGGCCCAGATCGAGCAGCGTTTGGCGGATCGGGTCGGCCATCCCGTACAGCATTTGAAACTCGTATCGCCCCCTCGGCACGCGATGCCGCTCCGCCTGCTCCAATGCTGCCGCGATCGAGCGGACATTGTGGCTCGCGATCGCCGGTCGAAGCAGATCGCTATGCTGCATTAGAAAATTGCTGCATCGCTCGAAATTGGCGTCGGTGTCGGCCTTATTGGTCCAGACGGGCACCGGCCAATCATTTTGCGCGGCAATTACGGTCTCATAGTCCCAGTACGCACCTTTAACCAACCGGACATGAACCGGCGTGCCCCGTAGACGGGACCAATCGGCTAACTTCTGCAAATCATCCAGGCAGCACCGCAGATACGCTTGGATCGCGATTCCCGCATCGGGCCAGTCGACAAACTCTTCTTCACCGAGGATGTCTTTGAAAGCCTGAATGGTCGCATCCTTAAAGGAATGCTGCTCCATATCGAGGTTAATCAGCGCGCCATGAGCTTTGGCAAGACGCATGATGGGTCGAAGCCGCTCGCGAACACTTCGGCTGGTGCTGTCGGGGTCAATTGGGTCAAACTGGCTGAAGAGGCTGGATAGCTTCACGCTCACGTTCACCCGCGGCACTTTCCCGTCGGGCGAAAGCTCCACGGCGGCAAGATCCGGCTCGCCCGCGAGCCTTTCTGTAAGTCCCTTAATCAAATGAAGATACGTCTGCTGATGAGCCTCGGCTTCCGATTCGCTCACGACGGCTTCGCCGAGCAAATCGATGGTGAAAGCCAGACGATTGCGCCGTTGCGCTAAAATCGTAGCAATCGCTTCATCCAGATTCGTGGCGGCAATGAACTTGCGCGCCATGCGGCGGGTGTTGAACTGGGCTGCTTTTGCGATGGTTGCACCGATCGGCCCCTTTTCCGGCAGAAACCGAAGGAGCTCGCGGGCCACTTCAGGCAGGCCATCGCCGGCGAGGTGCATGTATTCTTTAAGATGTCGGTTGATTGAATCGGGCTGCCGCAGAACGGGAAGGACGTCGACGAACCGAAAAAGCTGCGCCTTGAGGCCCTCGTCGCGCATCGACAGGTTCATCAGTTGTTGGTCGAGCCAGGTCGAGACCCCCCCGGTGGCACGCTGGTTGCGGATGCGTGCGAAGAGATCCGACCCGATTTGCACAACCCGCGAATCCGACATGTCGGAATTTTCGCCGGTTTAGTGGAATGAATCAAGAGAGACTATCGAGACGCGCCGGTGGTAAGTCCCGAAGAAACACAAGAACCCGCGGGCGCAATCGCCCGCGGGTCTGGTTGTGGCATTCTCCACTCCGGAAGACCCGGTCTACTGCTACATTCCCCCGCCGGCGCTTGCACCGACTGAGTCGGTCTTGCTCAAGTTCTTGAGCAATGGCGCTGCTGGGGTGCCAATTCCGTTGGGATTATTACCGTTTTCGAGCTTAAACTGATCCGTGGCAAGTCCGTTGGCAACCAGAAACGCCTCGACACTGCCCCGCCGGCCCGATGAAAGCGAATCCTCGGCTACATTGATGTAAACCGAAATCGGCCGGGTGGTGTCGTCATCCTCCAGCATGAGGCTAATTTTCTGCTCACCGAGCGAGTTGAGCTTGTCGCCATGGAAATGGGACTCGTGCAGCGTGGCATCAGCCCGAGCGGCCGATGCGGCCTGCTGGCGGCCGACCTTCTCGATCGTGCGGGAATACTCGGTCTTGAAAAACGGATCATTGTATGTGTGCTTGTCGCAGCAACCTTGCTTGTTGCAGTTGCAACCGGCAACCGAACCAAGGATCGAAGCAGCCACAGCCGAGAGAATGCTCATTTGAATACGGTTCATTTTTGGTCTCACTTTCCTATGCTCTTTGTTTCGACGGATTCACCCTCCGGCTTAACCGGTATTGTCACGCTATTCGGTCATCAACGACGACTTCATGAGGTTGATAATTGTGGGGCCCATTACCACGAGGAAGGTTGAAGGGAAGATGAATAGCACAAGCGGAAAACTCATCTTCACCGACGCCTTCGATGCCATCTCCTCGGCGGCCAACTGGCGTTGAGTTCGCAGGGTGTCGGCATGCACACGAAGGGCCTGCGCGATGCTGGTTCCAAACCGGTCGGCCTGCGTCAGCATCGCCGAAAGTGACTGAAGCGCTGCATTGCCAGTGCGGATGCCCAGGTTCTTTAGAGCTTCCACACGAGCCAGGCCGACGCGCGTCTCCATGTGGGCGATACCCAGTTCGCGGCTGATGGCGGGATGGGCGATAACCAACTCCTGTCCGACGCGCTGCATCGCGGCATCGACGGTCAGCCCTGCTTCCACGCACACGACCATAAGGTCGAGCGCATCTGGCAGGCCGAGCGTTAGCTGCTTCTGATTCTTCTTCATCCGCAACCGCAGCCAGAGGGTCGGTGCCATGTAGCCGCTGAGCGCGATCAAGGGAAAATACATCAGCATGTTGTCGGTCGCGTTACCAATCAGGTAGCCAGCGATGATTCCGACGAGCAGCCCGATGAACTTCGAACCTTTCACAAGAGGGACAGCGCCGGGCGAGTAAATGCCGGCATAGCCGAGTTGCTTCTTAAGGCCCGACACCTGTTCGCGCGTCTTCGGCATGAACGGCGCGGCAGCGGCAGAGCCGATGCGTGCCAGCACGCTACCCATCGCCTGCTTGGTGTTGCGCGACTGGACAGCCGCCTTGGGGTCGTGCCCGCGCTCGACAAGGCGTTCACGAAGCCTGGAGTTGTCCCCGCGATCCATGAAGATTCCGAGAACGGTGTAGGCCACGAGCATCACTGCCGCGGCCACCAGGATGATTACAATAGTCTGATCGAACATGAGTCACGCTCCGGCGTCAAAGTAGGCTTGCACAATTCACACTTCGACGGTCGTAATCTTTCGAATGGTAAACAGCCCCAGAATCTGCAGCCCAAACGAGACCGCCAGCAGGATCATGCCGTCAGTGCTCGTCAGCAACACGCTGGCGTATTCGGGGTTCATGGAATAGAGGATGATGAAAAGCACCGCAGGGAAGGCGGAGAGGATATAGCCGGTAAACCGGCCCTCGGCCGTCTTGGCCTTCACCTGCTGCTGAAGCCGCGACCGCTGGCGGATCATCCCGCTGATGTTTCCGAGCACCTCACTCAGGTCGCCACCGGTCTGACGCTGAATCAGCGTCGCAGTGACGAAAAATGCAAAGTCGCTTGAGTCAATTCGAGTCGCCATTTCCTTCAGCGCATCTTCAATTGAGACACCAAGGCTGTGCTGCGCGTACGCGCGACGAAATTCGAAGGCAAGAGGCACGGGCAACTCACTGCCCATCATCTGCAAGCCGGTGGAAAAGCTGTGGCCAGACTTGAGAATGCGGCCCAGAAAATCCAGCGCTTCAGGAAGCTGAAGCGCCAACTGCCGCTGCCGGCGATTGCGCTTATTGGTGATAACCGCGATCGGCAAATAGAGCCCGATTACGAACGATACCACGGCCACCAGCAGCGACGCACTCAGTGCGAAAAACACGAGCGAACAGCCGACCGCCGAGATTACCAGCAGCTGAACAAAACGGTTAAGCGAGAGATCGGGATACGACTGAAGCAGCGTTTTCTGCAGCGAGGCAAAGATCGGAAACTCCAGGAGTCGGGCCTCGATTCCGGTTGCCTGACTCTGAACGACAGACTTCGCCTGCTTCGCTGGCTGCGCCTCGCCGGAGTGGCTCTTGCCACTCAGTCGCTCGGCCAGCTTCTTCTTTGAAGGGTCGAAGACTGGCGCGACGATCTGCCAGATTGCGAACGCGAACAGCGACACAGCGCCGGCGATCAAGATTGTGAGTATTGTTGAATCCATGAGACTATCTCCCAACCGTTAGGCCGCTTCCATCTCCCGCCGCTGGAAAAGTTCCGGGGGCAGATGAATGCCCCGGTGTTCGATTCGATCGGCACACCTCGGCCGAATCCCGTGACAAAGGAAGTAGCCGGTAGCCACCCCGTCGGAATTCACGCCGGTCTGCTCATAGCTGAACAGGTCGTGCATCTGAATCTGGTCGCCCTCCATGCCTGTGATCTCACTGACTCGCGTCACGCGGCGCTTACCACCGACCAGCCGATTGGCCTGAATGACGATGTTGACCGCACTACTTACCATCTGGCGCATGGCCCTGGTAGGAATCTCAAATCCGGCCATCATGATCATGACTTCGATTCGCTGCATCGCGTCACGCGTGTTGTTTGCGTGGATCGTGGTCATCGACCCGTCGTGACCGGTGTTCATCGCCTGGAGCATGTCCAGCGTTTCGGCAGCACGACACTCACCAATGATGATTCGATCGGGACGCATGCGCAGGCAGTTCTTCACCAGTTCCCGCTGGCTCACTTCACCCTTGCCTTCGATGTTGTTCGGCCGGGTTTCGAGACGGACGACGTGCGGCTGCTGCAACTGCAACTCAGCGGCGTCTTCGATTGTGATAACGCGTTCGTCGGTTGGGATATAGCGGCTCAGGCAATTCAACAGGGTCGTCTTACCCGACCCGGTACCCCCGGAGATAATCACGTTACACCGCGACTGAACTGCAGCAGCCATGAAATCAACCACTGCCGCCGGAAATGCACCGACGCGGATGAGGTCGTCCACCTGCAGGGGCTTTGAGCCGAACCTGCGGATGCTCATCGCCGGGCCATCCAGCGCCAGCGGAGGAATGATCGCGTTCACACGGCTGCCATCAGTCAGGCGCGCGTCGCAGTAGGGCTGGGTCTCGTCTATGCGGCGCCCCACCAGCCCGACGATGCGGTCGATAATCTGCCGCAGATGGGCGTTATCGCGGAATCGCACTTCAGAAAGTTCGATGCGCCCCCTCTTTTCGACGTACACGCGATCCCAGCGATTGACCATGATATCGCTGACAGTAGGGTCTTTGAGAATGGCTTCGAGCGGTCCGAGGCCAAAAGTCTCATCCATAACCTCATCCATGAGGCGTTCCTGCTCGGTGCTGTTCATCAGGCCTTTTTCGCTCTGACACAGTTCGCGGACGAGCACGCGCACTTCGCTGCGAACCGTCTCCGGGGGCAGCGTGCGCAGATTCTGTACGTCAAGGCGTTCGACCAATTGCTGGTGAATGCGCACTTTTAACTGCTGAAAGTAGAGCTGCCGTTCTGAAAGTGCCGCAGGTGCAACATGCTGTGCCGGCGCAATGGAGGCAGCGAGAGAGATTTTCGGGGCCCCGGGCGAACCAGGCTTGCCGTCTTTAGTCGCCCCGCCAGCCCCGAGCGCGTCGCCGTTGGCGAACTGCTGCAGTGCGAGCTTCTTTGCCTCTTCACTCAGGCCTTCATAGCCCGGGGGAAGCGTTGCGGTATTCGTGTTGCTTTTGCTGAACAGACCCATTTCAGACCCCGATCTCTTTGTATGTTTGTAATGTCAATTGTTTACGCAGCCTTGCGTACTGCATCGGCCGGCAGGAGAGAATTCGCCAGTTGTTGGAGGCTCACCGACATTTCGCTTCTTGGCGAACGGAGCACAACAGGCTCGCCGAAGTTGATGGCGGCGATGGCATTCTTAAAGTCATTGGGAATGAGCCAGGAAATCTTCATTCCCAGCGCCTTCTCCACTTCATCAGGTTCGATATCGCCACCTTTTTTTACAAATCGGTTGACGACAATCTTGATCTTGCTCGCGTCAATGCCCATCCGGCGCATCGCCCCGACAAATCTTTCGGCATTGCGGCAGCTTGGCACATTGAGCTGCATGACGATCAAGTTGAGGTCGGCAGCTTGAAGTGCAGCAGAATAGACCGGGTCAATGCTCATAACTGAATCAAGCACCACCCAGTCGTACATTCTGCCCACGACGTTGAGGAGTCGTTGCAGTCCAGCTTGTGTAACCCGCTGCGTATCTTCGGGGAGTTCCGGGCGCGCCAGGATCGAAAGCTGACTCGTCCGGTGGACGCACAGAGCATTATCAAGAAGTTGCTTGTCCACCTTTTCCGCCGAGGCCATGACATCGGCAATCGTGTAGCGAGGGCGGACATCAAAGTAGCTGGCCGCCCCGCCTCGCACGAGATCAAGATCTGCTAAGACAGTTTTCGAACCCGCCTGCGCCAATGACGCCGCGACATTGCACGAAACGGTTGTGGAGCCACAGCCGCCGATCGTCGGTATGACGTGGACGATCCGTGCCTTCTTCCCCATTCCGTGCTGAGATGCGATTCGCTCGATTGACGCAGAGAACTTCTGTTCCTGAATCGGCACCGGGATGAACTCACGCACGCCCATGTGCATCGCTTCCATCAACACATTCGGGTCGAGTGTCTGACTCAGAACGAAGAAACTCGTACCTGGGTGCTGTCGCGGAAGCTGACCAAGACGCTTCAGCGTCTCGGCTGGGGCCGGGTCTAAATTAATGATCACCAATTGTGGTGAATCGACTCGACCCAACGCCCCTGCAACTTGCTCGGTCTGTGCGTATTGAGCAACAACGTTGATCCCAAACCCCGACAGGAATGTAGCCAGTTCCTGCCGGTTGGCGGCATCAGGATCGACGATGGCGGCGTTCAACTGTACGTACATGGCAACTCTCACTTACGACAGGTTTCTAACATCGGCCCCTTCACAAACGATATCGGACCGATCACTTCTCGACTGAAGCAGTCTCAGTCGCCGGTGCAAACCCATACGCACCGCGGAAGCGGGCGGGGACCTTGTCATTCGGCATCTCGCCAAGTGAACTCTTGGCCGGGCCGCCAAACTCACCGTTGAGATAGAACTCAACCGGGTTGGGGTGCCGCCAGTATTCGCCGGAAAGCTCCGGGACTTCTGCCGGGTTCATCGGTTCGACCAGCATCGGAGTCACGAGCACGACAAGCTCGGTCTCTTCACGCTGATATCGGACGCTGCGGAATAGAGCGCCGACGACCGGCAGTTCACCCAGCAGCGGTGTGGCATTACGGCTGGCAGTCACGGTGCTTCGCATGAGGCCTGCAATAGCAAAGGTCTGTCCGTCGTTCATTTCAACGGTGGACTCGATGCGCCGCTTGTTAATGATTGGAATGTTGTTGTTCTCAATGACCACCGGCGAGCTAAAATCCAGGTCGCTCACTTCCGGGGCACATTTCAAGCGAATCCGCCCCCCGCCAAGGACGACCGGGACGACATTCAGGCGCACGCCGAACTCGCGGTATTCAATTGTGATGGTTGAACCGCCGCCTGAGCCGGTCTGTGGCACGGGCACGGGAAACTCGCCGCCGGCCAGAAGGCTTGCTTCCTGACCGCTGATGACGGTCACATTTGGTTCAGCCAGCACGCGTGCCAGGCTATTTTGCTTGAGCGCGCTCAGGGCGTAATCGAGCGTAAATGAGTCCCAGGTCGCCGACCCGCCGATGGTGGTCAAGGCGCCATTCGATAGCTTGCTTCCGGCGTTAGGGCCGTTAAAGGCGATATTGAAGTTGCCATCGTTGACCAGGCTCGCCCCAAGATTGATGCCCAGTTCCTCTGAAGCCTTACGGCTCATTTCGAGGAACTTCACCTGCAGCATCACCTGCTGCCCGCCGGAGACTTCGAGGAAATTCAGCACCTTGTCGCTGAACGGTGCGGCCATCGCTGCGATCTGATCAGCAACCTGAATCGACGGCACTGTGCCGCGGAGCGCGATGGCGCCATTCATGGCATCCACCTCAACCGCAGCGGCTGGGAAAGTCTTTTTGATCTGCTCACGTAGTGCTTCCAGGTCGATTGCCACGTCAACTGCCACGGTCTGGCTTTGGTCCTGGTCGTCCCAGATGATCAGTTCAGTAGCGCCAAACTTCTTGGCGGTCACCAGCAGACTGGTCGGACCAATTGGATTGACATCAGCAACGTCCGGTTGCCCGACGCTGATTCGGTGATACGGCACCTTCGTGTTGACCACGACCGTACGGTTCACACCCATCGAGAGCCGACCGCCAGACCCAGCACCGTCGGCGACAACCGTAAACTCATCCACAGGCGTGGAGTAGTCCCTGATCGTCTGCTTGCTTTGAATCGTGTTCGCAGCAACCGCTGCGCCGTACGGGTTCTCGCTCACCTCAAAGGTGGGCAGTTCCTTGGGCTTGCCAAGGAACAGACTCTTGAGAGTCTTGCCAACTGACCCGCCTTTCTCACCGCCTTCGAGGGTCTTACGAAAATTCTCATCGCCGGGACTGGCTGCGATGAATCCATGGCTGGATGTCGTGCTACGAAGGGCGATATCGTTGGCAAACACGTCGGACTGGCCGCCGATAGAGCGATTGTCGGCGAGAAGTGCCGCCAAAATCACGGTCAACCCTCCGCCGAGCACAACGGCCGCGGCGGTCTTCTTGAGTCGTTCACGGCGGATGATCTGGTCTTGTGTGAGGTAGGCTCGCATATTTGTGCCTTCTTTCTTCTGGCTTGTTTGCGTTTCTGACGCTTTGTTGTTTGTCAAAACCCAGGTTGAATGTGACGTATTAGTTACCAACCGGCTTGGTATCCGTGTGCGTCATTGGCTCGTGCTGATCTGATTGTTTCAAAGTGGATGGCTTGTCTTTCCCGGTAGCGGTTGGGAACTGCACCTGGGTTTCGTTGCCGCCGCGAATGATCTTGACGTTATAGAATTCGATCGAGGCCGCATCGGTCGGCTGGGTCGCCGGATTGGATGACACGGGCATTGTCAGCGGAGTTTCGATGCCGGTGTGGTGAGCCGGGCCGAACGGGTCTTCGCTGAGTGCATTGCGTGCCGAGCCGCGCAGATCCGAGAGGGTTACGCCCTCGCCACCGTCTTTCGAGTCGTCACGCACGTTACGCAGAACCAACCGCGGGCGACCTGTGGTTGCCGCCAGCTCGATGGCCTGGCTTTCTTCGGGCGTTGCAATGAGTGTCACACTTCGGGCAGGGCCTTCCTGGCCGTCTTCACGCTTCACGGTCATCCGCTGTCCGACAGCGGTGACAAGGATGTTCTGCACGACACTCTTGGCGATCATTTCACCGTTGCCTTCACCGGTCATGGTCGAGATGACATCCACTCGGCAGCCGGGCGAAAGGAACCCGCCGACGCCGCTGAACTCATCGATCTGGATGGTGATGGCACGCATTCCGGTCGGGATCAACCCGCCAAGCCCGCTGGGCGAGCCCTTTGCCGCAAGCAGGGCGTCGACGACCGGCTGCCCTTTGTAGATCGGCCCGTTCACAACCCGCGCAGTGACCTCGCCAACATCGCTGAAGGTCCCCTCCGGTGCCATTTCCTTCGATACCTTGGCGGTTGTGATCATGCTGGCGTCGATTTCGAAGCCGGGCAGGATATTAGTGGTGGCGACAACGACGTCTCGCAGCGCGCTCTCTCCCTGAGCAACGGTCGCCGGGCGATCTGCCAGCATACTGCGAGCGACAAAAGCCGCGACCAGGCCGAGCACGGCCGCGAGTCCAAGAGGTGCAAGTGTTTTTGCGTTCATAGTCTGTTTCTCCGACGGTTAGGCGTCTGATGAAGATTTCGGCGCTTCCGATGGGGGGGTTTAGGAAGGTTCGGATCAAAATGGGAAAATTCCTACATTGCTCCTGATCTGAAAAGTACGGTCTTCTCCGGAAGTTCTGGCACTCTCTCGCACAGCAACTCTGGAAAAAAGAATCCGCCGCGGACGAGGCGTCCACGGCGAATTTCCTCGCTTCGACTTGGTTATCGGGTTGACTTACCCTTCTTTGCGCATCACCGTACTGCCCGTGATCGACTTAGTATTGCTCATGAAAAAGAGCGGCTTGGGACCAATCTTTCCCATAGTGGAAACGACATCCACCTGAATAGCAGTCCCTGCGGCCGCCGCCGGATTGGCCGGGTTGAGCGTCACCGTGAACTTCGCCGAATCGATTGAGGTTGTGCCGCTATTCATTCCAGAAGCGAATAGGCTCCGGGCGACCGCGTTGGTGACATCGGTGGTGGTCGCGCCGGGCACTACAGCGGCTCGCGCGCCTTCGCGTGCTGCACCCTGGATGGTGTGTTTGGCATAGAGGTAATAGCCAAACTCGACTGTGCAGAATGAGAGCAACAGCAGAATGTTGAATACGAATGCCGCCTCGATCAGTGTATTGCCCCGACGGCTTTCAGTGCGACGGCAAAACGACAGGATGGAACGTACTTTCGGTTTCATACCCAACTCCATCATCTCAAACCCACCAAGGCAATCACCGCTACCAGGATCGGCACCGCGTACGGCACATGCCGAGCGGCGTAGCTGGCCTGATCGGTTGAATCGACGCGCGATTCAGGGTGAATCAAGCCGACAGCCATCGACGCGGTGTTGCGTGCCACCTGGCTCACGCGCCGGGTGACGATGGCCTGAAGAATCGCTACGAGCATGGCAACTACCGTCGCCACGATGAACACCGCGACCACATTCACCGGCCCGAGCCACGCTCCGACCCCGGCAAACAATTTCACATCACCGCCGCCTCGCAGGCCCAGGGCGAAGAGCGGCAGATTGATCGCGAGTCCGACAGCTAAACCTACAATTGACATCCACCCGCCGGCCACGCTGTGACTCCACGAGGCGGCCTGCAATAGTCCGGTAACCGCGATAACGATGGTCAACCAGTTTGGAATGCGCCGGCTGCGGAAATCGATCACCGCGGCAACGGCGAGCATTGCCAGCAGCGGGAACATGAGCAGAACGAGGTGCATCCGGCGACATCGCAAAAAGATTCATCAGACCGAACTGTTCACGCTCGTCCATCGTGCAAGCACTTTTGTGCCGACGCTCCCGACGATAACGATACAGGCAACGATAATGAGTCCCGCGATCAGCGCGTACTCGATCACTTCACCGCCTCGCTCATCACGCCATAGCTGCTTGGTTAGTTTTCGCATTCTGGTCTACCTTTAATCGATAATCAGTAACTGGGTCGGTCTCAAACTGTGGTTTATCGAACGCGGAACGGGCCCGGCCCTGCCACGATCTTATCGGCCGGCGCCGGGCCCGTTCGTTTCGTTGCAACGAACTTGAGTTCGTTTACATCGAGCTGTTCAGTGAGGTCCAGCGGGCAACCACCTTGGTGCCGACTGCCGAAATCACCGCGATAGCGGCAACCACGATAAGACCAGCGATCAGGGCGTATTCGAGGACTTCGCCGCCCTGCTCATCTTTCACCAAACGTCCGAGCAGATTCTTCATCGCCTTCATTTTACACTCCCGTGTAAGGCGACCATGATTCGCTCGCGCAGGAACCCGGCAGGGCGACTGCCTTCAAACCAAACGCGAGTGCAAGCGCGCCACACGCCGATCGCAAGCAACATTGCCCGCGGTGCCCGAATCGATTTGCCCTTGCATGCTTCGCACACTCGGCCAACCAACGATCGGGTTGCACTCCTCACATCGGATGGTGCTAGTCCCGGCTCAACTTCCGCGTACAAAAATTTGCGGCCATCGAGGGCCGATAAACTCGCGTCCTGCCATCAATCTTGCCGATGATCGGAGTTGGATCGATGAAACGGATCAACGAATCATGAGCGACAGACTTCTTACATTTGCGTGGAATTGTGTGGTACTGGGGCTGATTATCGTGCTGGGTGCGGCAGCGCTGGCGCTGGTTTATATGGCCCTGCTGCAGTTGGTGAGCAAGCGGCTCGATCAGGGAATCGCGCCGTTGGCCGCGGGGCTTTCCCTGGCAGCGGCGGTGTATCTGCTCGCACGGCACCGGGATGAACTGGTCGGCCGAGACCTGGCATGAGCGGTTTACTCACCGCCGGTGCACCAATAAGAACCATAAGCAATTGACCGTCGCACGGTGCATCCGCGCCTTCGAGACTGCACCGAGGCGAAGTGAGATCCAGCTAACTCTTAAAATCAGCAACGGCACCAGCAAATGCAACCACGTTCACCATCGAACCGATGGCAATCGCCCCTGTATTAAGGTCGATTCCACTCTCGTCCTCCGGCAGCGCGACGACGACGCTCGCCCCCGCGGCGTGCATTGTGAAATGTTGCCCTTCGATGCTGACGACACGCCCCTGAATGATCTTCGGCGGACCGAATAATGGCTGGATGAATCCGCCGCCTGTCGAAACACTGTAGATCTTCCGCGCCTGCGCTCTGATCGTACACTCGACGGGTACCCCAACGGGTCCGGCAAAGCTGTCGGCCTTCAGGTGTAACTCATAGTTGGTATTGCTCGGTTGAAACACGACATGGTCGGCTTCGGCACGAAGCACTTTACCCTTGGCGGCGGCAGTTGCGGTCATTGGTCGATGCGCTCCTTCAAACTTAGGCCGCGACTTTAGCCGACGGAAAGCAGCCTGTCACGCGTACACCCGTCCCTCTTTCGGGTATCTTTCATGAGCTACGATCGCGGCGTGGTCGCTCATTGCAAGCGCCTGCCATGTTCCCACCGCTGCGATAACCGCATCCAGCGCATCACCGCCGGGGTTGCGCATCATCACCCTGCGGTCGCTCTCGCTCAATTCGATGAATTCTTTCAGCGCACTAATGATTAAGTGTCGTGTCTGCCGCCGTTTCGCCGTCAGTGGCCCTCCGGCGGGCTGTTTGTAGTTCTGATGTGGCAGGCCGAGCCGCTTGAGGGTCGAGGACGGACACGCTTCCACAACGATTGTGGTCGCCCGCGCAAGTCGATCGTACTGAAACGGCAGCACCGCGACATCGTCACGAGCCACTGGAGCAAGGACATCGCGCATACCGTGGAAGGTCTGATAAACAATTCGATAGTGATAACAATCGAACGGCGTTTTGGTCTCCGTATCGGTCGTGCGCCGGATATGCAGCTTTGTACCGATCTTCCGGGCCTGCGCAACGCACCATCGGCCAAATGCCTTCGCATCGCCCTCAAACCTCCCGATAAATGCAAGCTGCTCATCCCAGGTAGTCCCCATCGCCGCAAGTTCCACCGGCAAGCCAAATGGAAAATCAATCCCCCAGACCGACCGACCGGATGCATTGATCATGAAGACGAGGTAAGAAAGCGCCTTGGTACGTTCAGCGGCCCCGGCCAGGTCTTCCAGCCTGCTTAGCTGTTGCAGTTGGAGCCGCTTGCACGATGCGGTTGTGCGTGCGATCCAGATATTCGCCCCTGCCTTCGCTGCGCCCGAGAAGTCAACGCCATAGATCCTTGTTGGTGCGGCGATTGGGGACATGGTGGCACATCGTACCCAAGCGGGCTACTCGGCAATATTGGCTTCCAGAGGCTGCTCTGCCGACTTCATAAATCGGCCAAACCACGCGTTGCGCTGCCGAAGTTCAGCAGGTGAGCCGCTATCAGAGATGCGCCCATCATCAATGACATAAGCCACTGTAGCCTGGTTGATCAGGCTGGGCCGATGGCTCGTCAGTACAGTGGTGCGGCCAGTCATCAAACGATCGAGCGCGGCAATGATGGTGGCTTCGCTATCAGGCTCAACGCTGCTGGTCGGCTCGTCGAGCAGTAAGATGCGCGGGTTGGTAAGGAACGCCCGCGCGATGCTGATTCGCTGCTTTTGCCCACCGGACAGCCGCACACCGCGCTCTCCGACAATGGTTGAGTATCCCTGCGGCAATCGACTGATGAACTCATGCGCATTCGCCGCACGCGCCGCGGCGATAACCTGGTCCATCGTGGCTGTTGGGTGGCCATACCGAATATTGTCAAGGATTGGCTCGTTAAATAGGAAGCTTTCCTGTTGCACGAGCGCAAAATGAGACCGCAGGCTGTCACGTTGAATCTGGCGAATGTCCACACCATCGAGCGATACGCCACCCTGAGCCGGATCATAGAACCGCAGCAGCAGATTGAGCACAGTGGATTTCCCGGCCCCACTTGGCCCGCAAAGCGCAACCGTTTGGCCAGGCTGGATGGTGATTGATACACCCCTGAGCACTGGAGGGCCATCAGAATAGCTGAATGTTACCCGGTCGAGTTCCAGCCGGCCCTCAACGTGCTCGAGCCGGCGGGCATTTGGGGCATCGGGCAACTCATCGGGCGCATCGAGCACCTCAAAAACACGCCGCGCGGACGCCACCGCACGCTGAACCATGTCGTTCACGCGAGCCAACGTCTGAATTGGCCCGAAAAGCCGCCACCAATACGCACGAAACATCAGAAGCTTGCCGACCGTAAACCCGCTGTTAGTCAAAATCAGATACCCACCGACGCCAAGCATGCTGACATTAGTCAGAAATCCCGCCGCCCTGCTAAACGGGAAATAGATGCTCCTGGCATTAATGGCCTTCACCTGTTGCTCATAAAAGGCGTGCGTTGCAGAGTGAAACCGCTCGGCTTCCTGCTTTTCACGGCCAAAGATCTTGATGACGTTCACACCCGCAAGATTCTCCTGCAAACGAGCGCTTACTTCGCCGGCACGATCGCGCGCAGATCGGTAAACAGGGGCAATCCGCCTGTTGAACAGCTTCAGCAGAAAGTAGACGACGATCAAAGGAGCAAGCGATGCCGTCGCGACGCGCCAGTCCACCGCCATTACGACCGCGACGGTCACGATCCACATCACGCCTTCACCGACAATGACATCGATACCATTCACGGTGAACGACTGCAGTTCATCCACATCGCCCATGGCGCGGCTCATCAAATCACCCGTTTTCTGCCGCTGGAGGTATCCGAGCGATTGGCTCTGCAGTTTGTGATAGACCCGGTTGCGCAGGTCGAGGATGAACCGCTGTGCAACACGCTCCATTACGTTGCGACTGATGGTGCTGAGTGCTTCGTAAGTGAGATAGATTACCAGCATGAACGCCAGGGCAGATGTGAGTAGCGCCGGCCACCCTACCAAACGCCCGCCGAAGCTGAAGATCTGGCCGAGAAACAAGCTGGGGGCTGTCGGGTTCGCGATGATGAGTGCGTCTGTCACATACATCCACACAAACGCGGGAAAAAGCTCTGCCGGCATCGAAATCAGCAAAAGCACCAATCCGAGGGCAATACTCCGGGCCTGTGGGCGGAGATGGTGAAGCAGTCGCATGAATATGCTGAGCGCGGAAACCTTCTGCGGCATCGCTTCGATGTTAAGTGCTGCGCCGTCTGCCATAAAGCTACGAATTGCAGCACCAGCCGCTGGGAAAGTTGCAGGAAGGAGTATGTGGGGCCCCGTCAGGCACAGCCCGTAGCAGGCTGCCAGTCAGGAGGATAAGCCTGGCCGCGTAGTCGGCGAGTCATCATCGCCGCTGCTGGCGTTGCAGGTGAATGACCCGCCAAATGTCAGGACGGCGCATAGCGCCAACAACAATGCGGTCCGCCAATGCAATGGTCTCATCACGGAAGCTCCAGAATTCGAACAAATTCGCCCAGGCTTTGCTGAGGCGCATTCTCCGGTCGGATGATCAACGCGTCGGCATTTGCAAGCGAGAATACATCGCCCGATCCACGCCACGGCAACGGGTCAACGGCGCCGTCAACTGTTCGCCGCGCCGGCTGATACAATTCCCGCGGTCCATTGGCAGCCACGCCGGCAGAAAGGCGCGCCGTTGACCAACGAGGCTCAGCGCTCAATCCGGTTAACCTGCGCACGAGCCGACTGGCAAAGAGCAACGTACAGACGTACGCGCTCAGCGGGTTGCCGGGCAATCCAAATGCAAAGGTACCACTCGGATGCACCCCGAACACGAATGGCTTGCCGGGGCGGATGCGTACCTTTGTAATGCGAAGTTCAAATCCGAGCGACTTCAACACCTGCGGGGCATAATCGTAGTTACCCATACTCATCCCGCCGCTGATGAAAGTCAGGTCGTGCTTCATTCCTGCGCGGATGGCGGATTCCAGCCGACGGCGATCATCGGGGGCGTGCGATTCCCCAGCTACGTCCGCGCCAAGACGCATCAACAGGGTTGTCAGCAGGATGTTGTTAGCATTTCGGATCTTCTGCACCGCCGGGCGCGATCGGACTGACACTACTTCATCGCCGGTGGTGAGAATGAATGCGCTCGGTCGTCGATAGACACTCAGTCGCGCCGCCCCCACTGTCGCTGCAACCGCGAGCTGCGCGGGCCCGAGCAGAGTGCCTCGGTTGAGCACCCGCGCGCCAGATGCCACTTCTGCCCCGCGGAGCTGCACGGCTTTGCCTGGGGCGACGGGGTGAGTGAACGACACCACGTCCCCCCGCCGGTGCGCCAGCTCGACCGGCACAACCGCATCGGCTCCGCCGGGCAACATTGCCCCAGTCATGATTGCGGCACACTCGTCGCTGGATAGATCGCGCCCGGCCCGCTGCCCTGCGGCAATCTCGGCGACTACTTTCAGCAGGATACCTTCTCCCACTTCGGCGGCGCGAACTGCAAAGCCGTCCATCAGGCTCTTATCAAACGGCGGATAGTCCCTGTCAGCGAGAATATCCTCCGCAAGCACCCGCCCGGCCGCGTCGCCGAGTGTGGCCCGGGCGAGGCGAGGCTCAACCGCCACGGCATCAAGAATCGCACACGCCTGCGCGACGGAGATCAATTCAGACACGTCCGGCTCGACGGGCATCGGTCAGACCTCCGTCCAGAGCGATCATGCATTCACCGCGGCCTCGGCGGACATGCTCATTTTTGTCTGCCCGGCCTTATTGCGCGCGATCTGATCTTTCGCTGCCGCCACAACTGCATCGGTAGTGAAGCCAAACTTCTTTGATAACGCGCTGAGCGGCGCCGAAGCTCCAAAACTCTTCATGCCGATTGCCGCCCCGCCAGCACCGACGTACCGGTGCCAGCCAAAGACACCCGCGGCTTCGACGCTCACGCGCGCCGTTGTCGTCGGCGGCAGAACGCTATCTTTGTACGCTTGGTCTTGCTCCTCGAATAGCTCCCAACTCGGCATCGAAACCGCGCGGGCCTTAATTCCCTCGCTGGTCAGTTTCTCGTAAGCATCGACGATCAAACCCAATTCACTCCCGCTTGCCATCAGGAGCACATCGGGCTTGCCGTCCGGCGCAGCGCAAGCGAGGACGTATGCCCCCTTTCCAACCCCCGTCGCCGGTTTGTACTTGCTTCGGTCGAGGGTGGGCAGATTCTGACGACTCAAAATCAGGCACGCCGGGTGGTGGCGGAACCCCATGACGGTTCTCCACGCCTCGGCCACCTCATTTGCATCGCCGGGACGAAGAACGATCAGCCCGGGAATAGCCCGCAGCGCTGCGAGATGTTCGATGGGCTGGTGCGTCGGCCCGTCTTCACCCACGCCGATGCTATCGTGAGTAAAGACGTAGATGACCGGAATCTCCATGATCGCGGCGAGCCGAATTGTGGGCCGTGAGAAATCGCTGAACACAAAAAACCCGCTTCCGTACGGCCGCACTTTGGTAAGGGCCATGCCGTTGAGGCAGGCGCCCATTGCCAGTTCGCGCACGCCGAAGTGGAAGTTACGGCCTTTCCATGACAGCGGCTTCAAGCCGTGTTCATCAACGCTGACCCCATCGGGGCCGAAGTCTCCAAACGGGTTGCCGGGCTTCTCACTCGGATCGCCGAGCCGCGTGAGTGTGGATGGCGCGAGGTCTGCCGAACCGCCGATGAGCCATGGCACGGCCTTCGCAATCTCGTTGAGCACTTTCTGGCTCGACTGCCTTCCAGCGAGCCCCTTGGGATCGGCCGGGAAGACCGGAATCGATTTCTCCCAACCCGTTGGAAGCTGACGCTTCTGAATCTGAATCAGTTGCTCGGCCAACTGCGGGTGTTCGGCCTTGTACTTGTTGTAAAGCGCCATCCATTCCTCGCGCGCCTTGCCCGACCGCGCGCCCATTCCGCCTTTGAAATGATCGTAAACCCCAGCGGGAACGTGGAATTTTTCCTTCTCCGGCATGCCGTAGAACTTTTTGCAGCCTTCAATCTCCTGCTCGCCAAGCGGCGCGCCGTGGGCCTTGTGGCTGCCTTGCAAGGTTGGTGCGCCGTAGGCGATCAGCGAATCTACAATGATGAGCGTGGGCCGGCCCTTGGTGTGCTTAAAGTTATCAAACGCTCTCTTGAGCATGGCCAGGTCGTTGGCATCGCCGACACGTGTCACATTCCAGCCGTAGGATATGAACCGCGTGGCGACATCTTCGCTAAATGCCCACTCGGTGTTCCCTTCGATACTGATCTTGTTGTTGTCGTAGATCCAGCAGAGATTGTCGAGCTGAAGATGACCCGCAAGGCTCGCAGCTTCACTGGCGGCACCTTCCATCATGCAGCCGTCGCCGCCGAGCGCGTAAACATTGAAGTTAAACATCTCGAAGCCGGGCTTGTTATAGGTTCCGCCCAGCCACTTCGCGGCGATCGCCATTCCTACGCTGGTTGCATAACCTTGTCCCAGAGGGCCTGTAGTGGTTTCGATGCCGCTGGTCCATCGGTACTCAGGGTGTCCGGCGCAGCGACTGTCGAGCTGACGAAACTTCTTTATGTCATCGAGCGTAACCGAAGGGTTGCCCGGTGTTTCATACTTGTCGTTGACCGCCTTCACGCCTGTCAGGTGCAGCATGGCGTAGATGAGCATCGATGCGTGGCCCATCGAGAGCACAAACCGATCGCGGTTGGGCCAGATGGGGTCGTTCGGGTCGAACCGCAGGTGGTTCTGCCACAGTTCATACGCCACCGGCGCCATCGCCATCGGCGTACCCGGATGTCCGGAGTTGGCCGCCTGCACGGCATCCATGGCCAGCCCGCGGATCGTGTTGATAGAACGCATTTCAGGGGATTCATTGGTCAACATTTTTGGCTCCTGATTCTGGTATGACCACAGAGGCACAGAGGACACAGAGAACTAACCCGGCCGAGACCATCTGAAAGATTTCTGTACCTCGGTGGTGAAACTTTTCCCGATTCGTCATAGGTACCGCAACGCCACGACAATATGGATGACTGAAAGAATCATTAACGCAAACGACAGCGGCACATGAAAAAGCAGCCAGCCGTGCAGCAAATGGTGCATCTTCTTCTGGTGGGCAATCTGCCGGCGCTCATCGACGATGCTCTGCAGGTCGTTTAGATGCTCGTGAAACTCCCTTGGTAACGAGGTGCGCACCGAGTCGAACGCCGCTGCTGCGGTGGTAAGGCTCACGAGGCGGCTCTGGCCCATGCGCGGTTGTAGAAACGGCTGGATCTCGGAACGGTAAAAGTCCTGCAGCACCTGCTGGCCCTTGCTTACCGCCGTCGCGTGGGTGAGGGTTGAAGTGCCCCCGCCGGCGGGGATGGCGTCGCGGTCGAATCCTTCCTCCGGCTGATCTGCAGCGACGCGAGCGACGATCTCCGATGCTTCGGCCTGCAAGCCGCTGATAATGTGTTCGGCCTGCTCGTAGATGGTCTCAAGCGGCAATTCACGCAGCATCTTCGTCGGCACGATGTTCTGCAAAATCACTCCCACTACCCCGCTAACGATGATGACTGTGAAAAGCCACATCAGCCACCAGGTCATTCCGAACGCCGGGCCAAACCGAAGCCCAGCGTGGTAGAGAATGACCGGATATGCGAGCAATCCAAGCCACACATGCCCCTGCGTCCACCAATATGCCCGGCCGATGCGCATCGTTCGCACGCGCTTCTTGAATGAAAGAAGCATGGCGAACGTCATGAACGCGGTGCCTACGATTCCGAAGGTTATCCCCTGCCAACTGCTTCCTGTCGGCCCGTGCAACTGCGAGCGCGCGTACGGCACATAGAGCGCCGTCGCGACAGCAAACAGCACGACGGTGATGACGATCCACGGACGAGATTGACGGTCGATTAGCATTTTTCTTTATGGCCGCGGGTGACCGCAGGTAGAAAATGGGTGCCGAAAACAAACATTTAGTTTATTCACGCTCTGATGAACCGTTGGTTGATTCGTAGTCTCCTGTCTGGGTGAATCACAGCAGACACTTTGTCATTGATCTGGATTAACCGCTGCTTCCAACTCAGCCTGACCTCGCTCTCCATCTGCGTTGATTCACGTTCATCTGCGGCTAACTGATCTTCTCCTGAACGGCCCGCGAGCCGATGAGCAATTCGTCGAAGAACTTCTGGCCGTCCACGCGGTGCGCGGCATCATGCGGGCAAGCGTAGACGCACGCAGGATCTTCATTCTCCGTCAGGCACATGTCGGTACACAGGTCGCACACCGCCGCCTTGCGCTGCTGACGCATTTCGCCGGTCGCCTCATCGCGATACTCTTTGCCGATCGGATGCATATTGATGTTGCCATACGGGCACTGCTCTGCGCAGCGGCCACAGCCGATGCAATGGTCTTCGATGATGATCTCCAGATCGCCCTTCCGCCGGATCGAGCCGACCGGGCAGCCCACCATGCAGAGCGGATCGCGGCAGCTTCGACAGCTTGTGGTGACGAGGTACTTGTCGAAGCGGAGCCCGTCGCGAACCAACCGCGTGATGCCGTCATGAGCTTGTGCGCAAGCCCGCACACACTCGTCGCAACGCGTGCACTTCTCCAGATCGAGAATCAGCAGCGACTGCGCAATGTACAGTCCCTGCTCAATGTACTGCGGCAGCGATAGCGTGCGCGTCTGCGTGGCGCGGGCGTGATTCTCCGCCAACCGCGCATCGGCAATCGCCTGCAGTTTTGATTTGATATCGGGAAACAGCCGAATCATGTCCTCAAAATCAGTCTTGTCGATGCGCACCACTTCAACATGGTCAAGGGCAGTGCAGTTGGCCGTCCGCACCCCCCCGGCCGTCATCAGGCCGATCTCGCCGAAATACTGCCCGCGGCTGAGGTACGACAAGACCATCGCCTGCCCATCGGCGTAGCTTTCGTAAACCTTCACGTGCCCCATGCGAATGAGGTAGAAAGCGTCCGCTGGATCGCCTTGCTTCACAATCGGCTCATTCGGCTCTACCGGCACGAGTTTGACGCGATCGCGCAGCCGGTTGATGAAGGCATCGGGCAGTTCTTTGAAAATTGGCACGCTGCGAAGGTGATTTGCCAACGCCCTTTCGCGATACTTTCGCTCCATATCGGCACGAAACTCGCGCGTTTTTCGAAGCATATCCAGGACATTGCGCAGCATCTCGACGACAATGACGTCGTCGCTCGCCGCTCGAACGGTGGCACTGCGCGGCTGAAAATTCAGGCAGGCTGCCTCGCCAATAAGCTCGCCTTCGCCAACCTTTGCGAGGAGCTTGCCGTACTCCAAATCGACACCCGAAGAGTCAATCGGGATGCTCTTGCTGTCACGCTCTTCGCTGCGGTTGTCCTGGTCTTTGCTGAAAAGCGCAGAAGTCATTCGCTTGAAGAATCCGCCGCCGTTGTTCTTGGTTCGGATGTGGCCCAGATCAACATCAATGTAGATATCGACTTCGCCAGAATCGATGTAAAACGCGGTTGATCCAAAGTCACCCTGCCGACAGATCACTTCGCCCTTCTTAAACATCCGCACCCACACCGCGCCTTCGCTGCGCTTCAGGAAGTTGGGGCTGATCGCTTTGAAAAAGCGGCCAAGCGTTGGCATCTTGCGAAGTTCATCGGTGACCAGCGGTGTGACATTCGGCGGCGGGGTTGGTGCCACACCTCCGGCGTAGGTGATCGCGCCTGTGGGACACGCAACCATGCACTCGCCGCAGTTGACGCAACTACTCTGGCCCATCGGTTTGTTGTTATCGAAGCTGATGGCGGTGCCGTACCCCTTGCCCATCCGCCCGATGACATTGTTCTCAACCGCGGCGCAAGCTCGCACGCAGCGCTCGCAAACAATGCATGCGCTATGATCGATGGCAATCGAGGGGTTGGAAAAGTCGGTACCCTTGCTCACCGCCCGGGGCGTGAAATTCGGCTTCAAAAGCCCCATTTTTTCGGCGTACAGCTCGAGTTCGCAATCGCGATGCTCGCGATGGCGCGTACACGGCTGCGGGTGCTCGGCCAGCAGCATCTCGACAATCGTCTTACGCGTTTCGCCGATATCGACACCGTTGAGCGCTTTTCCCTGCGTCTTTATCTCCATCCCATCGGCAACTTCCCGGCAACAGGCGGCAACGAACACTCGATCGGCGCGGCCATTCATCGCCGCTTCCACTGCACACACCCGGCAGACCCCCGCCTGTGGAATCGGCGTTCCATCCACGTTGAGTTGGTCGCGGTGACAGAGGACGGGAATTTCCACACCAACCGACTTAGCCGCGTCATAAATGGTTTGCGGAACCTGCACTTCAATGCTTCGCTCGCTGTTTCCTTCAACGATGGTCCGCGTGACCGGCTTGGTCGCGGGGATGGTGTGATCTTTGCCGTCGATCCGAATATTCAGCATCTTTGCCGGGGCGTTCATCTGTTACCCCCCATCCCCGCGGCGGCGGCGGCCGAGCCGGTCATCTGGCCGCCTTCGTTCCATTGAACGGGCGTCTCCGAGACCCGCGGTTGCACAGCGCGCCTCAGGTAGGCTTCAACCTCCGGGCGCCATTTCTTCAGCACCGAAGAGATCGGGTTTGCAACCACCTGCCCGAGACCACAGATGCTGGTCATATTCATCGTATCAGTGAGCCGGGCGATCTCATTTAAGTCGGTATCGCGGGCCGACCCTTCGGTGATTCCGGTGATGATATCCACCATTTTCTGGCTGCCCACCCGACAGGGCACACACTTGCCACAGCTTTCATTGCGATAAAACTTCGTCATGTTGAGCGCCAGATCGACCATGTCGCGCCCCTCGGCTAAAACGATAATGGCCGCCGAGCCGACGCTGGTGCCAAGCTTGGCAATCTCGTTGGCAGGCTTACCTTCCCGATCGAACGCGGGGAAATCCATTGGGACATCGACTTCAGTTGGTAGCAGGAATCCGAGACTGGGACCACTGGGACAGACCGCCTTCAGTTTTGCGCCGTTTGCCACTCCTCCGGCAATCTCAATTGCCTCGCGATAGGTCGTTCCCATTGAGACTTCAAAGACGCCCGGCCGGGCAACATCACCGCCGATGCCGATCCACTTGAGACCTTGCGCGCCATTCTTGCCTTGAGAAAGAAACCACTCTGGCCCTTTAGCCAGGATAACCGGTACATGCATGTAGGTTTCTACGTTGTTGATGATGGTCGGCTTGCCCCAAAGCCCCATAAATGCGGGCACACCGGGCATCAATCCTACATCCCAAGACTTGTTTCGCGGCTGGCCTCGCTTGCCCTCAATCGCCTCCAGGAGTGCAGTCTCCTCGCCCTGCACATAACCCCCGGGCGAGACAAACACCTCGAGATTGAATGACCGCCCGCTACCAAAAATGTCGTCGCCCATTGCCCCCATCGACCGGGCGCGGTCGATCTCACGCTGAATAATCTCGGCCTGCTCGTGATATTCATGGCGGATGTAAACATAACCCTGTCCGGCCCCTACGGTCACGCCGGCAATCGTCATCGCCTCGACCAGCAAATGCGGAAGGTTCTTAAGAAGTTCGCGATCCTTGATCGTGCCCACTTCGCTTTCGTCTGCATTGCAAACGATATACTTCTGCTCGGAATTCTGATCCTTCACTGTCTGCCATTTACGGAATGCGACGGTACCCGCGCCGCCCATGCCCCGGAGATTGGCCGCCTTGATCTTATCGACTACTGCCTGCTCAAACCCGGCACTACCGAGTAGGTCTTTCAGAACCGAATAATGCTCGTCTGGTGTGGTATAGGGGTCTGTCCGAAAGGGGCCTTTGGCGGCCGAAGTGAAGTGCTGATGCCCCACATCCTCCCCCGCAATCGCCCGCCGGGCGAGTTCGGCCATGTCGGCGGCATCGCGAGGCGCATGCGAATCACCGGGATCGCACGAATGCGGATGATCGTTGAGCAGAATTGCCGGCGCTCGGTCGCACTGACCGAGGCACGAGCAGTGTTTCACTTCGACGGTCTTGTCGGCTCCCGTCAACTCGCGCATCTTCTTCAGCAGTGCCGGAGCACCTTTCAAATGACACGGCGCATCACCGCAAACCGCAACACTCACGCGCGGCGGGGGCGAAAGTCGGTATAGCGGGTAAAAACTCGCCACCCCGTGCAATTCGTGGACAGGCTTGTTAATCCGCTCGGCTAACTCGTACAACTCCTTCTCAGGGATGTAGCCGTAGCGCTTCTGAATGGCATTGAGTTCGGCGATGATCATGCCGCGAATGCTCCTGGCGCGAGGCGAGTGCTGCCTTTAACAACCCGATGCCCGACCCGCGACGTGCCGACACACTGTCGTGCCAACACACTTCTGCCCAGTTTCGCGTGCCCGACGCGCGATAGGCTATCCTCGCGCAGGATAATTTCAAACTGGCTCACTCACTTTGCCCAAGACACCCAGAATGAGCCGCCGTCGCCCACCGCCGACATCACCGCACCAGTGAGATGCCGACGCGAAAATTGGTATCGCTATCGTTGTAGCCCAGAAGGCTCTCGCCAAAACCCGTGAATAGCTGGCCGTGCAGGTAGATATCGATGCTATCAAAGAGTGCCTTGCGGATTGGGTACGACAAGTCGAGCTGCAAACTGCCCTTATCAAAGTCGCTGCCGATGCGGCCCGTAGCTGAAAGCTGCAGGCCGTCACCCTTTCCGGCCACCACCTTCAGGTCGCCGTAGCCGCGAAACTGCTCGATGTCATCGTTGTCCTCCTGTGATCCCAGATAGGCCCAGACGCGCGGGCCGATGCTGACAAACCACCCTTCTCGATCGCCGAGCGTTATGACCGGGCGGACATACGCAATGTTGACGCTCCGCGATTCGTCGCCGTCCCGGCCATTCGACTCATGCTGCAAGCCCAACTGCAGATCGAGGCGCGAGACCGGCCCCCAGTCGCCGGGGCGGATGTTGTCCCAAATCCAAAGCAGTTCGGGCTTATAGCTATTGTCAAAGAATGGCTTGCTTTCCCCTTCCAGATCCCAAAACGATAGTTGCGTGTAGGCAAGGTGAAAACCCGTCGTCCAAGGTGCTTTCTCGCCCAGCGGGCTGTCGGTGGGGACAATCTGGTACTTAAAGCTGAACTGAAACTTTCCGTTAGGCTCGTCAGCGCCGATCAGAAAATAGATCGGTTCGTGCGCCGAGAACTGCAGCGGGCGATACTCGACCAGTCCCGCCTCGGCTACAGTCTGGCCGAAGATCTTCACAGGTGTCGCCGTTCCAGCAGTACTGTCGGCTGGCGATGCGGTGGCGGAGCCTTCGAGACTCCGCGGATCCGCCTCCGGCCGCCTCACGACGAGAATCGACCTGCCTTGAGCATCGTCGGGCACGACCAGGCGACACCGGACCGTTTCAAAAGACTTTGGCGCGATCGTCACGCTCCGCCCAACCGCATCGGGGACGAGTTGCACTGAAACGTCGCGCTCGCCGAGAACAAACGCTGCGGGAATGATTGCCGGGATGACAACCGTAACCGGCGTGGTGCCTTCATTCATGAGATAGACATCGACGGCACTCGCAGCGCCGGCCGTGAACGTTGGTTGAGACGGCACGAGGACGTACTGCACGCCATTCGACTCATGCGCGCTGCCCGCTGGCTGGTCGGCGCGAGATACCTCCGGGACCACGCAGATTGCAGCCCACAACACCACGGCAGCGAATGCGCGGGGTAAGCTCATTGTGCAAGTGCCTTGATCGCGTGCGCGATTCCGTCGGAATCCAAGCCCTGATGTCCCATCTGCTGCCAAAGTCCGCCGGAGCCTTCGCGGTGGGTGCCGATATGGTTGTATCTCCCCTTAAACCCTCGCTTGAGTAGCTCGGTCCCGAATCTGCTTCCCAAGCCCGTCTTGATGTTAAAGCCCTCAGCCACTAGGACAAACGGCGCTTCCGCCAGCCTCTTCATCATCGTTTCGTCATAGGCATTCAGGGTTGATTTGTTGATCAGGCCCACCTTCACACCCGACTCAGTCAGCTTGATAACCGCGTCCAGCGCGCGATAGAGCGCTTCGCCATACGCCACAACATACCCCCCGCCGCCGGAGTCGCGGATGATATCGTCGCGGCCTGCGGAAAAGGTGTATCCGTCACCGAAGAAAGGGGTGCCATCTTCTTTCAAAATGTCCGGCACCGGTGCACGGGTGGAAAACACAAACCGTAAACCGCCATCGCTGAATATCTTCTTCACACATTTCGCAAACTGATGCTGATCTGCCGGGAAGTAGAGCCGGGTCGTGTCCTTTCCCTCGTCGGGCAGCCCACCATCTGCGAACATACTGTTGATTCCGAAATGGCAGGTGTTGTCCGCCATATCATCACAGCCGCTGTGGCTGAAGTGAGAGAGCACATTCGCCTGATTCAGCCGCGCCATGGTGATTTCGCTGATGCACATTTCGAGAAATGCGCTGAAGGTCGCAAAGATTCCCTGCCTGCCCTTTTCCGCTCCGAAGCCGGCGGCGGCGCTGAAATTGCCCCGCTCCATGATGCCCGCTCGCACAAAGACATCGGGATGCTTCTTGCGGATATGATGCAGCCCGCATGAACCTTCGAGGTCGTTATCAAACACGCGCACATTCGTCAGGCGGTCGGCGGGTGGCATATAGTCCAGAATTTCGTTGACAATTTTGCCAAAATCATCGCGATTCTTCCCAACGCCTGTGCTTCCCTTGAACACGAGCGGGCTTTTGTCGGGCTTGGCGCTGCCGAGCAACTTTGCCGCGGCCTGATGCCCCCGTTTTTCGAGATATGCGACCGCAACATCGGTCTTGAGCACTTCGTGCGCATGCGGTGATCCTTCCGCATGTTCGATGCCGGGTGCCATCAGTCGCTTAATCACGAGGGCGCGCGGGCCGTCGGTCTTGAAAGCCCGGGCGAGATTTGTGTAGAGGGCTTCAAAGTCTTCCCCCAGCACTGTTTCTGTCGCCAATCCATGCCCGCCAAGTGTCTTGGTCAGATCAAATCCCGGCATGTACTCATTGGGGTGGCCGGCGATGGTGACGTTGTTATCGTCAACCAGCACTTTAATATTCACGTTTTTGCCGACGGCGAGCCGGGCGGCCTCGGCGTTATCGCCTTCCATCTGTGAGCCGTCACTGCCGAGCAGAATTACCGCCTTGCCGGGGTTGGCCATGGCTACACCGTTGGCAAAGGCCCACATATGGCCGAGCCGTCCCGAGGAAAACTGTACGCCGGGCGTTAATCCACGCTCGGGATGGCCGGGCAGGTGCGCATTGTACTCGCGATAGTGCAGGAGCTTCTCAGCCGGCATGTGCCCGTCGAGCACGCTGAGGAGGTACTGCGTGGCCACGCGATGCCCGGCTTCATCATAAAACACCGGCACGATCGGCGCGCCTCCCGCGATGAACGCTCGAATGATCATCACCTCCGGCACCGTGTCGTAGGCGCCACCCGTGTGGCCACTCAGTCCCTTTGAACCCGCCAGCGCCGTGAAGAACACGATCGCATCGCGGCAGAGCTGGATGTTGTGCTGGAGAGTGGAAAGCTCATTCGGCTCGAGTTTGTCGCGCTTCGGATCGAGCTTCAGCGGCAGGAGGGCGGTCAGGTCGATTGGAAATTTGTCGGCGTTCATAACTGGGTTATCGCGAGAAACCGCCCGCGCGGCAAGAATGTTTCCGGCAAATAGTGTGAACACGCAGCAATGCAAATCCGCGCGCCCCCCAACTCCGATCCCGGCGGTGGTTGACGTCGGGTAAATCTTCGATGACTCTCTCGAAACGTCGTGAGCATTTCTATCTGCATCCTCGCATCAGGTTCTTCCGGCAACTGCAGCGTCATCCGCACGAGCGGCGGCGTGATGCTGGTGGACGTTGGCCTTTCCCCGCGCGCCACGAGCGCCCAGCTGAGCTCGGTTGGGGTCGAACTGGCTGATGTAAGCTCGATGTGCCTCACGCACCTCGACGGTGACCACTTTCAGACCGGCTGGCGCAAAGTGATTGTCGAGAGGCAAATCAAAGTCTTCTGTTCGGAGCTCAATCGCCGCCACCTTCTAAACCGGGACAATCACCCGCTCGCGCCGCTGGTTCGAGCGGTCGATTTTCAGGCCGTCGAACCGCTTGGCGGACTTTGCATGACTCCCATCGAACTGCGCCACGACATGGAAGGCTCGACCGGATTTCGTTTTGACAGCGCGGGCGAATCCCTCGGCTTCGCAACCGATCTGGGCAGGGTGCCTCCGGTGCTGATTGAGGCCTTTACAGGCGTGAACATGCTCGCGATCGAGAGCAATTATGATGTCAAAATGCAATTGCAGTCCTCTCGACCCAATGCACTGAAGAGCCGCATCATGGGTGGCAGCGGGCACCTTTCCAATGATGAATGCTTCGCCGCAGTTACCCGGATTTTCGACCGTTCACAGTTGCGATGCGGTCATGTGCCCAGCCAAATTGTATTGTTGCATCGAAGCCGGCAGTGCAACTGCCCGGACCTGCTTCGACGACAGTTCGAGCGGGACCCTCGGTTCGCCGACCGGCTGACACTCGCGCACCAAGACCAGCCGACGCCGTGGCTGCGACCGGTGACACGCCCCACCGCACCCGGCGAACAACTGCTCCTCGGCTGGCCAACCGGTGCCGCTTTACGGTGAAGCAGGTTTTGGCAGATCAATGAAAGCGCCGGGTTGCTCCCAATCTGCCTCAGCAAACTGTTGCCTCGGATCGACCACCACCCGGCCGTTGCTGATAGAAATTCCGATGCGAAAGAGCGCCACTGTCGCCGGGCCGTTAACTGGCACGCCGTTGATATCAAACGCGCTGCCGTGACAGGGGCACTTCAGCGCCGTCGCGTCAATCACCATCAGGGTGCAGCGCTTGTGCGAACATTGCGCGGTCGACGCGTAAAGACGTTCGCCCTGACGATAAACCAATACCTTGCGCGGCTGTTGGAATCGATCGAAGATGCCCTCGTGAGCAAAGTCGGTCACCGTTCCGACATCGATTGTTGGCGACTCGGGTTGGGTTGCCGGCACCTCTGACTCGGTGCCGCGCTCCTGCCCCGCCTCGGCAGACGCACAACACGCACAGACACCCGCTGCGGTGACCATTGCGAATTTTCTGCGGCTCATTTCGCTCATGACAACTCTCTCCTCAATCGCGCCGCGCCCCCGCCGCGGTGACGGCGGCCGACTCGGGTAGCAGCCAGTTGGAAACATCGACAGCCAACTCCAATTGCCGATCGGTGCCGTTATTCAACCGATTCCACTTCGCAAGATCAATATAACCTCGCGCGTCGCTCCAGGTTGGCCAGACATAGAACGCCCCGCCGGCAGCAAACGGCTTGGGCTTGGCAGCGGGCCAGATGTTCTCCGTCATTGATGAAATGCCATGTGCGTCCTTCTGGCCCACATAAACGATCGCTGTCAAATCCGAGCCGGGTGCGAGTTGCGGTGCCACATAGACGTTTCGCACCACATGTAAGCCCGACACACCCCCACCGACGCGCAAAAAGTTACCCTTGCTTCCGCGGTTGACTGCCGTGTTGTTTACGATCATCACGTCGCTCGACCGCCGGTTGTACTCCCGATTGAATCCCTCAACGTTGATTGCCCAAGAATCGTCGGAGCGAAATCGATTGTGCCGAATCATCAACTTCTGCATGCCATGATTCACTCGCAAGCCGGCTTGGCTGACCAGATTCTGCTCAAACACCACCCACTGCAGTTTGGATGCATTCTGTTTGAGCCCGTCGCGCTCGCCGAGCGGGCCAATCATCGTTGGCCCGCCGCGCAGCGAATTGCCGCGGATGTAAATGTGGCTGCCGAAGTGAACGGTCAGCGCGTTCTTGGCTGTATCGATTCGGTCCACACTCGTTCGGTCCAGGTTGGTCAGGTCGTTGTGCGCAATCAGCACGCGCGATGCCCCGCCGTTGCTCATGCGCAATACTGCCTCTCTTGTCGAATTGACAGCGACATTTCCAAGGTATGCCTGATCGCTCCCCTCCACCCATGCGAGGTAGCTGCGAAGCCCGGTGGCCAACGGAGCGATGCAATCCTGCATCAGCACGCCAGTGGGCGCGGCATTGGCATTGATCCCGTCGCTCACGTTGAGCAGCACGCAGCGACGCAGCGTTAGATTGACACCCGTCGGTCGCACCGCGGCGGGAACATTCTTCTTTTCCCGGTCTCCTGTAAAGACCGTGTCGAGTGTAATGTCCTGTATGACGACGTTCTGCGAACGTGTCGAAGTTTCCACGATTGGCGACCCATTCCGCGGGCCCGCCCACAGCAATCTCGGGTTGTTCGTCGGCACGCGCAGGTGCGCCAGCCGGATCACGTCTTCGCCTGTGGTGCCATACGCTCCGATGACCAGATTCCGCTGAGTCGGCCGAAGCGTCGTCGTCACACCAAACGTGTCGCCGCGCCGTAGCAGAATACGATCGCGGTCCCGCGCCACCGAGAGCGCGCGCGCCATCGAGCGCATCGCTGTCGCGGGCGACGCGCCGTCGTTGGCATCGCTTCCTTTTTGAGAGACATAAATCGCTCGCCCCGGCGACTTGCGAACATGAATCGCCCGAGAGAGCGTCTGCCCGCGGCCTGATTCATCCGTCACGCGAAGCGTGATCACATAGCTGCCCGGATGATCGAAAGTATGTGCTGCACAGAATCCCCGCAATGTGTTAAATCGGGCACCGGGATCGCCAAAATCCCAGTCATATCGCGCGGTCATCAGGTCACCGTGCGCCAAAGGCGTGTTCACCGCGTGCACATGAACGGTCGCGGGTGCGACCAGATCTTCGCCCAGCACCGCGAACTGCGCCGCCGGTGCCTCTGCGCCCGGTGCTAGCTGGACCGTGACGAACAGAAGACCCAATATGCTGATCAGTCGAGTCATGGTGATGACCTCCAACCGATTCTGGCACGTTGCGCCACAATTGCGCACGATGCGCAGCGCGGGCAGCCAAACTCGCCGAAAGGATTGGAAAGTCGAAGAATACTGCATCTTAAAAAGTCGATTTTTTGCACGCGGGCGCTGCGCAGCGTGCGCTCACGCGGCGCAGCGCGATCTTCACTCTTCCAGTCAGCATTCAGACACGCCGACCTGCAACAAGATAGGCTCACGGCGCACAAGTGACAATCAGCGTGGCCGCCCCGGCGACGACGACGGTTGCCCATACTCGCCATCGGGCGGGTAGCAGTTGCGCCGCGAGAAGGCCCAGTGCGGTGAGAATTGCCCAAAGCGTCATCGCGAATCACATTTCCAGGTCGATGGCCAGTCGAAGCACCTCGGCCACGCTCCAGGCCTGAGCGCAGCACCCCGCCGGGCGAAGTGTTCCGGCCTCGAAGACTTCACTGATGCTGCCAATGCAGCCGTCATGGCACAGATGATCCAACAGAGGCTTGAGCCATGCCCGGGCCTGTTGCTTGGCCGGGTCGGAGCGGTTGTTCACCTTTAGATAGGCGTCAAGAAACGCGCCGATCGGCCACGGCCAGACCGTGCCATTGTGGTACGCTTCGTCGCGAACAACTTGCGCGCCAGTAAATCGCGACTTATATTTCGCATCACGGGCGCTGAGTGTTTTCAGGCCCATCGTAGTCAATAGCTCACTGCGAACGACTTCAACCACCGTCCGTTGCTGTCCTTCATCAAGCGGGCTGTTGGCAAGGCTGACGGCGAAGATCTGATTGGGCCGGATCGAGAGATCCCGCGACTCGCCGTCAACCACATCAGCGCAACCCCGCTGCGCGCCCACGAAGAACGCCGGCGCGAACGAACCAAGCACACGATCGGCAAGTTGCCCCGCCGAGGCGTCGTGGGCCGACATGAGCCGCAGTGCGTGATACCACAGGGCGTTGATCTCCACGGGCTTGCCTTGCCTCGGTGTAAATGCCACACCGTTGCATTTTGCGTCCATCCACGTCAACTGCGTCGAAGGATCGCCTTGCGTAATCAACCCGTCGGCGGGGTCCATTCGGATGCCGTAGCGCGTCCCATCGCGATAGCCTGCGAGGATGTCACGGCAGGCAGGTAGAAGGGTCTTTTCAAACGTGGCTGAATCCCGCGTTGCGCGAAGGTACTCAAACGCCGCATGAACAAACCACAGGCTCGCGTCGACGGTGTTGTATTCTGGCTCATTCGTGTAATCGTTAAAACGGTTGGGAATCATCCCCTTGCTTACATATTGGGCAAAGACCGACAGCACCGACGCCGCTTGCTCGTGACGACCGGTTGACAGGAGCAAGCCGGGAAGGGAAATCATCGTATCGCGGCCCCAATCGGCGAACCACGGATATCCTGCAATGACCGTCACCCCAGGAGAGCCATCGGGCTTCTTTCTTGCGACAACAAAATCGCTGGCACTCATCGCAAGCCGCTCGACGGTTTCGGATGCGCCGGGCAGAATAGGCACCGCAGCACGGCGGCGCGCCAGTTCCTGATCAAAATTGATCGCCTCGGTCGGCTCGAGTCCGATGGACACTTGCAGCGTCGTTGCCCCTTCAATCTCAATTGCCCAGCGGCCGGGAACAAAGAGATCTTCCCGATCATCCTGCCCGCGCTCGGTCTCCACCGCCAGCACATGATCGGTCCACCAGTCACTCATCTGAAAGAACTGCCCGGCGTCGCAGCGGAGGTGCACGCGCTGGCTGCCGTCTGCGACTGTGCATCCCGTGGAATCGACGGCAACCTCCAATGCGGTCTTGCCACGACGCAGCGCATGAAAATCCCGCAGCGCGACAAACGGCAGCAATTCCATCTGCACGCGCCGCCCGGCAGGATCGATCTGGTAACGAATCACAGCGACATTTCGCTGCCAGAGTAGCTGTAGCTCCTTTCGAACCCGAACGCCGTCCACGTCATAAAACCACCGCGCGGTGTGATCCAGTTCAAACCGTGTGAGGTATTGCTCGCCGCGGGGGTGAAAGTTGTTGGTGCCCGGGAACTGATTGATGCTCAGCTCGAGCATGTCGCGCTTGCCATCCAGCCGGAGAATCTCGCCGATGCGGTTCACCGTCGCGATTCTCCCCACCGGCGGCACCGTTGCCGCCATCAGCAGGCTGTGATACCGCCGGGTGTTGCAGCCTACGATGGTCGAACCGGCAAATGCGCCGGTGCCGTTGGTGAGAAGAAACTCGCGGTCGATGAAGCGGGCGAGTTGGCCGTGGGTTTGAATCACGTAGGGTCGCATGGATGGCTCTCTCAAAGGGCGTTTCGATGCTCCGATCGCTCGGGCGGGTCCCAACACGCCGCAGATGGCGTGATGTATATCACATGTCGGCAAATCCAAGGTGTGACCGATAACGATCAAGGGTGAAAGAAACGGCAAGGGTGCGACGATCAACTAGGGGAATGAATCGACAGGCCGAATTCGAGCGCCAAAACCGATCGTTCTCGGACCTGCAGCACGAGCGACCTGCCAACCGCGGTCGATCGATGCAAAATCTCAAAAAATTCGCCATTTTCGTCGTCTTGCACCGGCTTTTGAATCGTACATCGTAAATCGTGCAGCACATTCGGCAACGTTCACGCGACTTGCCAAGGCTTGCCAGACACTCGATGGCCCAGGAGAGACCGCAATGTTGGAACACTTGGAAAGCCGCCGCCTGTTGGCCGCGCAACTCGTCGGCACGGTGCTGACCATCACCGGCACCGCTGGCGATGACGTGATCGAGTTTGCGCGTCGAGGTGGCGGATTTAAGGTCTTTGAACGGATCGGAAACAGCGTCTCGGAATCAAGCTGGGACTACTCGGCCATTTCCCGCGTGATCGTCAATGCCGGCAACGGTAACGATCGCGTGATCGTGGGCAGGCTCGCAGTCCATGTGGAACTTAACGGCGGGGCCGGAAACGACACGCTTTCGGCCGGCGGAGGCAATGACACCATCCGCGGCGGCGACGGCAATGATGACATGTTCGGCGGCGATGGCCGCGACTTGCTCATCGGCGGGGCCGGCGCCGATACCATGCTAGGGGGTGGGTCACGCGATGTCGTCGATTACAGCGACCGCACCGCCAACCTCGTCATCACCCTCGGAATCACCGCGGACGATGGGGAAGCGGGCGAAAATGACCTTGTCGCAACCGATATTGAGGTGGTGGTCGGCGGCAGCGGGGATGACCACATCTCCACCGCATCAGGCCGGTCCGTATCACTCTACGGCGCCGCTGGAAACGATACCCTCATCGGCGGGTCCGGCCCCGACCTGCTCGAAGGGGGGCCAGGCCGCGACTTCATGTCCGGTCAAGCCGGAAACGACGTTTTCCAGGCCCAAGACGGCGAAATCGACACCATCGACGGGGGTTCGGGCAGCGACACGGGTGTTTTCGACGATGGCGATCTGTTCACGTCAGTCCCCTGATCTCTACGTTCAAGCGAACAAACAGGCACGCCGCGCCATTCGATCATTCGGATGGCGCGGCGTTCTGCATTTGGTACAAGTTCCTCTTCTCGATTCTCGATTGAGGCGCCACACGGGTCCGGTTGCTACGCCGCTTCTGTCAGCGAAATCCCACGTCCGATAAACGGCTCAGCCCGCGCCAGTGTTAAGCGCGCACGAGCTACCCCCGCTTAATGCGCCAATTTGTTGTCGGACTGTCGCTGTATCAGATTTCTATTGGCCGATTTTCTCAGCCGGTGTAGTTTGACACTATCTCGATCGAATCGTACGGGTGCCGTCCGATCGAACGAGTTCTCTTCTGGTGGCGAACTCATGATGTTGACGAGCTTGCTTAAAGGCCTGGTGATCGCGGTCGCTTCAGTCTCCCACGCCCCGGCTACCGCCCCGGCAGTGGAACCCGCCGCCAGCCAGCAACAGCTTGCCGGCCTCCCGCCTGAAGTTCGCCTCCGCAAGCTTCATCTCGTCCGGCCTGACCTTATTCCTTTTCCGATCGCCTACGACGTCTACTGCTAGTCAAGTCCTGTCGCACCCAGTTCCGGCAAATCGCGAGCCTCAATTCCGTTTCAACCCAGCAAGGCACCCAGCGCACGAATCAGCTTGCCAACTTCGTCTGAACGCGTCGATGAACCAAAACTCGCTCGTACTGTCCCCCCCAGGCTCAGCGTGTTGAGCGTTTCATGGGCGACTGCGGCGCAGTGCAGACCGGAGCGGACGAGGATGCCGAAATGGGTTTCCAATGCCATCGCCACTTCGGCAGGCGCCAGTCCTTCGATGTTAAAGCTCACCACCGCAGTACGTTGTGCAAGTTCGCGGCTGCCGTAGTGATGAAACCGTCTGTCCCGCGGCATGGTTCGTTCGAACAACTCCACCAGTTCCGCTTCGTGTGCCCGAACCGATTCAACCCCGCGACTCAACAACCACTCTGCAGCGGCGGCCAGCCCGGCGATTCCCGGCAGATTCAGGCTTCCGGCTTCAAACTGATGCGGCATAACCCGCGGGTGGTGCAGCGACTCGCTTTCGGAGCCCGTTCCGCCCGTGCGAAACGCCCGGATTTGCGATTCAACTCCCGGGCAGACGTATAAAACGCCTGTGCCCAGCGGCCCGAGCAGCCCCTTGTGGCCGGGCGCCGCTAGCAAGTCGATCCCCATCGCCTGCACGTCGATCGGCAGATGTCCTGCGGTTTGAGCCGCATCAACAAGCAGCAACACCCCCGCCGATTGGGTAACGCGCGAGATCGACTCGATCGGTTGGATGGTGCCAGTCACGTTGCTGGCGTGCGGGACGGCGACCAGGCGCGTTTCAGGCCGAATGGCATCGCGAATCGCATCCGCATGAACTCGACCGGTTTGTGCGTCGGCGCGGACCATTGTTACCGTTGCAGCACCCCGAGCGACGCAATCGTTGATTGGCCGCACAACCGAGTTGTGATCCATCGATGTACAGACAAAATGGCTGGGTTGTCCCGGCTGCACAGCCCCGTGAATGGCGATGTTCAATGCGTCGGTGCAGTTCTGTGTGAACGCAATACAATCGGACGATGGCGCATTGAATAACCGCGCGATCTTCCGCCGACAGTTGGCGACGAGATCGGTCGCTTCGGCGGACTCGAGGTATGATCCACGGCCAGCGTTGGCACCGATTTCGTTTTGATAGCGCACCATCGCCTCAATCACGCCCGGCGGCTTGGGAAAGCTGGTCGCGGCGTGATCAAGATAAATGCGGGGCTGGGCACGGGGCGCGTTTGGGCTATTCACAACACGGAAATCATAGCCCGAATGCTGGCCCGGCGCAAGATGTGTTCACTTCGGCAGTTGCGCCATGGACGGGGGCTGCAGCGCAACCGAAGACTGATGGATCGGCCGCAACGCACCCGCAGAATTGCGGACGCCACTCGACGTAAACTCACCCAGGTGCCTCGCGGGGCTGGTTGGCAGCGGTACCGCTGGCGCGGTGGCGGCCGACATCGGCGCACGGGCGTAGGCTGCAGGCATCAGAAGCCCGACAATCACTAGATAATACCGGCGTGGCGTCATCATCGCTCCCACCGGCACATCGTCACATCAGGACGGCGTGATTAGGTTGTGGCGATGATCCGATAATCGCGGCACTGCTGCGGCTTCTACCAATATGACCAGTCGCGCGTATAGAGCACATATGCCCCGAGCAGCAGGTTGGTCGTCCCGTGTGCAATTATGCACGCCCCGATCGACCGGGTGTAAGCCAGAAGCCCGCTAATCATGATGGCCCAGACGATGCTTGTCAGCCACCAGTTGCCGTGCACAACCGCAAAGACAACCGCCACGCCAAAGAACGCCTTCCAATCGAGCTCGCCAATTCGTGCCAGCTTGAAGTCGTTGGGCGCAATGATCGACCGCCAGACAAAATCGCGCCAGAACAACTCTTCCATGATCGGCACAATAATGCTCGCCCCTATGATCCACCGCACCACAATGAACAGATTCGCTTCCGCGGGCGAGCCGAAATACTTGTAGGGGTTAAATGCATCAAACTCCGGCAACATCCATCCGGCACCGATGAAGCCGTGCGTATAAAAGTGATTGAAGTGCCACGCCGCGTCGATCGTCATCTTCGGCGCGAACAACTTGGGCAGCAACCACTGAAGGGTCTGCTGCATGCCAACCCACTGAAAGATGCCGATGATGCCGACGATCAAGCCGAGCCACCAATAGTTCCATCGAATCGGCGTGTATTGCTTCCAGAACAGCACAAGCATGACGCCGACACAAACGCACCGGGCAATGTAGGTGTGCGGGTAAAAGTCTGGGTATCGCCCGCCAAGCCAGACGAACGCAAGAAAGGCAAACATGGGCAGCATGTACGCCCAGTCATCGCCTACCAACGCACCGCGCTTTTCCGTTGCAATCATAAGTGGGATGTCTTTACCACCAAGCCGCCGGGAGACCAAGCGGGTGGGGTCGGTTACCGTGCTGCCCGGAGGATGGCCATGCTCGCGGTGTGGCCGTGCATGAAATTCTTTCCCCCGACCGGTCCTAGCTCGCCGGCGGCAAAAAATCCGGCCACCGGTATGTTTCCCAGTATCTCGTGCGTCATGGCGATATCATGACACGATTGAGGAAACATGCGCGTTCCCCTTCCATTGCACCCAAAAAGCAAAGCGCAAGCCACAGCAGGTCTCGCCGCGGCGGCCTGCAGCATTTCCCTCAGGTCTTCATCAGCCGTTTGCGCGTCGCGAACCTGAAACTGGACCGTCTGCCCGACGCGCACATAGTCCGCCAGGGCAATCGCGCCCGTCTCCTGATCGAGTTGCATCACATTTCTGATCAGAAAGTCGCCTCTACCGAACTGATCACGATATTCGCTGATGGCCCTGCCGATGTATAACCCATATCGGAGCAGTTGTTTGTCGTCCTCGCTCATCGAGTCGAGCACATCGCGCAGCTGGTTGAGCGCCGGTTTCCCGCCGAGCTGTTCAATGATGTTTTTGCTGGCCTTGGTGACGACAAACCGCTCGCCAACGGGCCGGCAACCCTGGCTCACGAGCGATTCAACCTCTAGTTCGCCGTGCAACGCTACGCCTACAAAGCCACTATCGACAACGCGGTTGTTCACAAACAGCCGGTTCTCCCCCGGCCGCCGCGCCGCCGAGGCCATGCCGCCGATCAATGGTAGCGGCAAATCGTCCAGTTGCTGCATCAATGCGTCCGCCGGGCAGGTAAACGGATCGCCAACGCCGATCAAGGCGCGCGATTCTTCGCCATGCCCAAGGCGCTCGATCAGGTTTACCTGATCGCCGAGCAGATCATGCCATTCGTTATCGGAAATGTGGATGGCGCTCAGGCGCACTTCGGGCATCGTGCCAGCGAGCAGCGAAATGCCGGGCGAGCGTTCGATCTCCCGATCACCGCCGATCACCCCTTCGCCGGCGCACCCCACGAGCGTTTGCGGATCTAGCTCGGTATTGACCCGATCTACAATCCACTCGGCCTCACTGGCATGTGCCGCCGTGATGAAGAGCATCGCGAGATCAATCGATTCGCGCGATTTCACCTGGTCAATCACCCGCGTAACGGCCTCAGCGGTGTTGGGTGCGTCGGAAACTGCGGACAGGAAGTGCATACCCGCATGATAGCGGCTATCACGCCGACTTTCGCCGCGCTTCCAAAGCTAGGGAAAGGTTGGCAGCGAGCCGAGCCTTGACATGCGCCATCGGGGGGCAACTTTCGCCAAGAATCTGCTGCATTGATGTCACCGACTTGTCAGCGATGCCGCAGGGAACAATGAGATCGTAGTACGACAGGTCGGTGGTCACGTTCAGTGCCAGTCCGTGGAGCGTCACACCCTGCTTCACACGCACACCAAATGCGCAGACCTTGCTCAATGTTCGGGGCAAGTCTGCACCGGACCCCAGGGCGTGATGTGGAGGCAGATTCACCCAGACGCCGATTCCGGCGTCGTCGGTTTGTCCCGTGATATGAAAATCACTGAGGGTCTGAATGACGACATCCTGCAACAGCCGAACATATGCGCCGACGGAGAGTTTGAAATCGATGATCTTGATGATCGGATAGGCCACCAACTGCCCCGGCCCATGAAAAGTGATATCCCCCCCGCGGTCGGTCTGGACAAACTCGATCCCCCGTTGCTCAAGAACCTCGGCTGACGCTCGCAGATTTGTCACCCCAAGCGTCTCTCCGCGACGGCCCATGGTGATGACCGGAGAATGTTCGACCAGAACAAACGCAGCTTCGCCACCTTCGACTATCTCTGAGTGCAGACGTTCCTGTTCTGACCAGGCTTGGCGGTAAGAAAGATGGTGGAGTTCGATGACTCTCAAGTGAAACTCTCGTCGTTGTCACGGTGTTATCCATCGACTCTGATGGACCAGCCAAAGTAAGCTACCACCAACCGCAAGGGCTACTCCCGCAAGGATCAAGAAAAGGGTCGCTTCGAATCGATATTGACCGACATTCCTGGAGACAATCGCCACGAGCACAATTGCGATAACAACGGATGCCCCTGCCAGGAGGGTGCAGCCGATGTAGAAGAACAGAATCTCCATTGCTACTTCGACGCCGGTACCAGCACCACCGCACACCTCGCTGGGAGGTAGATTTGTACCGACTGCTGCCGACCGTACATCGGCTCTTTCTGCCAGACATACTTCGTCGCCGGATCAATCCTTCCCTGCCCGCCGAAGGAGTTAGCATCTGTGTCGAGCACCAGCTCATAGTCCGACTGATCCGGCACCGGAATCCGCAGGCCGGTGTATGACTCGCTCGCGTGCAGGTTGAACGCAAACACGAGCGGCCCGCGGCGGTAGACCAGTTGTTTCGTATCCTGATGACACGCCAACTGTTCGATCAGCGGGTCATTTAGCAGATTCCACTGCTCATCCAGCGTCTGCATCGCCCTATCAAAATCGTTTAACCCCTTGTAGCGCAACAGGTTATCATCGGCCAGGCTCCATTGCCGACGGGCGTAGTGGTAACTGTAGTTGTTACCCTCGCGCGGAAAATCGACCCACTCGGGGTGGCCAAACTCGTTGCCCATGAAGTTGAGATAACCCTCGCCGCTCAGGCTGAAGGTGAGAAGCCGGATGATTTTGTGCAGTGCCACCCCGCGATCGATGATCACGCTTGGCCGGTCGGCGGACATGTGCGTGTACATCTCCTTGTCCATCAACCAGAACGCGATCGACTTATCGCCCACCAAGCTCTGATCGTGGCTTTCTACATAACCGACATGTTTCTCCCCTCGCCGACGATTGAGAAGCGTGTGCCAGATGTTGCTTAGATCCCAGTCTTCATCCTTCTTTTCCTTCAGCGTCTTGATCCAGTAGTCTGGAACACCCATCGCCAGCCGATAATCAAACCCAAGCCCCCCTTCGCTGACAGGCCGGGCCATTCCTGCCATGCCGCTGACATCTTCCGAAATCGTGATCGCGTCCGACTTGACGGTGTGGGCCACTTCGTTGGCGAGCATCAGATAAGTAACCGCATCGGGATCGACGTTGTCTGAAAAGTAATCGTCGTAGCCATTGAAATCGGTGCCCAGGCCATGATTTCGATAGATCATGCTTGTCACGCCGTCGAATCGGAAGCCGTCGAATCGGTATTCCTCCAGCCAGTATCGCACGTTGCTCAACAGAAACCGCTGCACTTCATACTTGCTGTAGTCGAAGCAAAGCGAGTCCCAAGCCACATGTTGCCCGCGCGGCCCGGCGTGGAAATACTGGTAGTCGGTGCCGTCGAACTGGTTCAATCCCTCATGCGTGTTCTTCACTGCGTGGCTGTGGATGATGTCCATGATGACGGCGAGGCCCAGCCCATGCGCCGCGTCAATGAGTTGTTTTAACTCGTCCGGTGTGCCAAAACGCGAGCTGACTGCGTAGAAATTGCTCACATGATACCCAAAGCTCCCGTAATACGGGTGCTCCATCACCGCCATGAGTTGAATCGCGTTGTAGCCGAGCGATTTCACGCGCGGCAACACATCCTTTGTAAACTCGGCGTACGACCCCACCCTTCCCTGCTCCACCGCCATGCCGACATGCGATTCATAAATCCGCAGGCCCCGCGATAGCTTTGGCGCACTGTGCTTCCAAGCGAATGGCTGATCAGGATTCCAGTAGACGCCCACAAACTCATTGGTTCCGTGCTGTTGCTCAACCCTGCGAATGTACGCTGGAATGCGATCCATCTGCGTGGACTCGGCGACCACATGCACCTTGACCTTGCTGCCGTGCGTAAACTTGTCCTTGTACTTTTCATCGTCGAGAAAGATTGACCAGACGCCAAAGGTATCGCGCACCATCGGCGTAGCCATGCGATCCCAGTTATTGAAATCGCCGATCAAGCGAAGCTGCACCGCACTCGGCGCCCACTCGCGGTACCAGACACCGGGCTTGTTCCAAAGCTCACCGCGGGTGAAGCCGAAGTAGTGATGCCCCTGGCTGATCTGCCCCATCAACCCGCCGTGTGGGTCGAAGGTCTTTCTTGCCTTTTGGTAGCAGGCAAACCGCTTTCGCAGTTGCTCGGCGTAGGGTTCCAGCCACGCATCGCCGGCGATTAGCGCGGTGCCATCGGTCTGCTTACTCCAATCGATGACTTTCGGTGCCGTCTTCGCTGCAGTTTTCATCACAGGTCATGCTACCCGAAATCTCCACCTCACCTGCACTGCGAGAGGTTGAGCCCTCAGTTTCACTGCCAACACGAGGCAGACGCATCACTTTAGTCGGTCCAGGGCGATTTTTTCCTTGACGGGGGCGACGGGATCTGCCACCTTGATATTGCTAAACCGGTTTTCTGAGGGACAATGATGAAAAAAGAAGCTGTTGCGCTCGCCGGGCTGGCGGCGACATTGACTGCGCCGTTCTGCCTCGCGCTGGAACGACTCGTGACCAATCAAACCGAGCTGCTCGCCGCGATGCAGCTGAGCGCGCCCGGCGATGCTGTGGTCCTGAAGAACGGCATCTGGTCCAACCTTTCGATCAATTTTCAGAACCTCACCGGCTCGCCGGCCGCGCCCGTGCAGATTCGGGCGCAAACACCCGGGCAGGTGGTCATCGCCGGGCCAAACTGGTCATTTGACGTCGGCGGGAACGATTACCAGGTCAGCGGGCTTACATTCAAGGACGAAAACCTCAACCAGAAGTCGATCCGCATCCGAGGCACCGGCGCCAACTTCTTCGACAACGCCATGCTGCTCGGCGGGCAGTATCACCAGGTGCTGTTTGACGCCCGACCCAACACCCTCGGCCAGCCGTCTCAGTTTCACCACAACTTCGCCGCCGGCAAACAGGACCGCGGGTTGATCGTTCAACTCGATCTGAGTTTTCAGGCCGACGTTCACCACAATTACTTCGGCCATCGCCCGCAAGGCGGCCCCAGCGGAAACACCAATGGCTGGGAGACCATTCGCATCGGCACTAGCTCGATCATGGACTCGTCTCTCCAGGCCGATATTCGCGACAATTACTTTGAAGCAACCAACGGCGAAGCGGAAACCATTTCCGACAAGACGCACGACAACAAGATCCGCAACAACACGTTTCGCAACATCACCAACGGCTGGGTCACCGCGCGCCACGGTGGCAACGGCGTGTATGAAGGCAATGCGTTCTTTAGCGCGCTGGGCATTCGCGTCGGCAACAGCGATGACACCATTGCCGACCACCCAAACCTGACCGTGCGCAACAACTATATCGAAGGCCCCAACGCCAAGATCCTGCTGCCGGGTGCCCAGACCCAGACGACGATCGATCGCAACACCATCGTCGTAACGGCCGGTGCATACAACAACGCCGGTTACACCACGGGCAAGCATGGCATCGAATACAACAACACCACTTCCGGTACGATCACCGGCAACCTGAGCTGGATCAGCGACAGCACCTACGCCGCCATGCAGGCGCGCACGCTCAACAGCGTCGCGCCTTCAGCCACCGGCGGGGGCAACATCGCCCACAATGCCGGCTCCGGGCCGACGTTTCAATCAAGCACGCCGACTGCGATTCGCAACCTCTTTACGACCGCCAACCCGCAATTGGCGCGCGACGAGTACGGTTTTCAACGCCCCACCGCCGCTGCGGCGGCCGGGGTCGGAATCGGGGCGATGAAGACACCGGCGGCGCGGAACACGGATGTGGGCGCGAGCTGGCTCGATCCGGTGATGCGCCTGAACAAGTTCGCCCCGCTCGAGTTGAAGTTCAATGGCGACTATGCCGACGCGGTGACATCGCCCGTGGCCCACAACACCGGGTACCTCGTCACGCCCGCCACCCTGCGCAACGCCGCCGGCGACGCCGCAAACCTGCACTCGGCCGACGCAACGGGTGTCTCCGGCCAGCCCGGCGACCGCGCGTTTGACAACCGTGCGACAACCTCGATGGGCAATTCCAGCAGTGGAACAGCAGCGGTGATTGACAGGCAATGGTTCCGCGGGCTGGAGGCGTTTACGATCACCGGCTGGTTTAAGACCGATGGCACGCAGACGATCGGAAATGGCGCGAGTCTCATCGAACAGTTTGGCCCCACTGGTGGATGGTCGCTGAAGGCCCCCACTACCGGCGCGCTCACCCTCAGCATGAACGCCGGGACCACCTCCACAACGCGCACCGCCGTCAGCGACGGTTCGTTCACCGCGGCCAATGAGTGGACTTTTTTCGCAGTGACCTTTGACGCACGACCGAGCAGCAATGAGGTGACATTTTACACCGGCAGCGAAACAACCACCGTCACCCCCGCCGGCACTCGGTCGATCAATCTTTCAAGCTCTTCCGACACGGTCACGAGCGACCTGCTGATCGGCAAGGGTTTTGACGGCTTGCTCGATAACATTCGCCTGTTCAGTGCGCGTCGCACGCACACATATGTCGATGACACGCTTAACAGCTTCACCAAGAACGGCAATGGCCAGGACTATGCGCTGCTGTCGCTCGCGGAGTTGCGCACGGTCCGCCGCACCGACATGGGAATCGCCATTGGCGACTTAAATGAGTCGCGGTCGATCGACGCAGCCGACATCGATCTGCTTTTTGCCAACCTCGGCAACCCCAGCTTTGATGTCGATGGAGACTTCGACGCCGACTATGGCGACCTCGATCTGCTCGTTTTCAACATCCTCGGCACCGTGCCCGGCGATGCCAATCTCGACCGGCGCGTCAACCTCGATGATTTTACCGCGCTGGCAGCCAGCTTCGGTGGGGGCGGTGGGTGGAGCAACGGCGACTTCAACGGCTCCACGACTGTCAATCTCGATGACTTTACCGCACTCGCTGCCAACTTCGGCTTCGATAACAGCGCCTCAGGAAGGGGCACCGTGCCCGAGCCTGCCGCGACGCTGGCGGCGCCGTTAATGCTCTTACTGCGTCGCCGGCGATAACCCAGCGAAAAGCAACAGGCCGCCGCTGAACCAGCTTTCACTGGAAGCAACGACGGCCTGCGTGCAGTCAATCTTGATCAACCTACACAAAGAGTCGTATTGATGATTACTTCTCGCCCTTTGCCTTCCGCTTGATGTCCTGCCCATGAGCACGCTTGTATGTCTGGATGTCCTTGAACTTACCTTCCGAATCTCGCACCGCGTAGAGCTTCTTGCCCTTGCTGCTATAGAGCACCGTTCGCTTGCTCTTCTTCGCTTTTTTCACGGTTTTTTTCGCGACTTTTTTCGCCGCTTTCTTTGCTTTCTTTGCCATGGCGCTAACTCACCTGATTAAACCCTTGGCGACGCACCACTTGCGCGATCGCCATCTCCAAACTTAGATCATGTGCCTCGTGCGAGCAAACAGCCTGGCGGACGGCAACAGCCGATAACTAAAACACATGCGGCACCCGGAAATCGTCTGACACAGGCTGCGGCATCGCATCGTCTAACTCAATCGTGATGCAGAAAACAGTACAACGCTGACTGATAGCCGCGGCCGGCGACTCCGCGCAAGTGAACGACACGATCAATCATCTTACGGCTACCTGTCCTTCGATACCTTCGCCTCCCGCGTTACGGGGTGATCGGCCCTTGTTACCACCCCAGCCTGCGGTACTGGAAAGGTCACGCCCGCAAAAATCTCGCGCAGGCTGAGCGTCAGGTCGATTGACTGCAGCCGCACTTCAGCATCCAGCCCGTTGATGAACGACACAACCCAGGTCCCATCATCCTGTCGACGATATGATTCGACGGCAGGCTCTCTTTGCGAGACCAGGACATACTCCTCGAACGAGGGGATCTCACGATAATCCGTGAATTTTTCTCCGCGATCGATCCCCTCGGAAGTCGGCGACATCACCTCAATGATCAGCTTCGGATTGGTCACCGCCCGCGCCTGTGACTTGTCATCAGGATCAAACTCGGTCGTGCCACACACCACCACCACATCACCAAAGCGGTACTTGGACTTGCGATGAATGCGCAGAATGAGATCGCTTAAATAAACCCGGCACGGCTTGCCTTTCAAGGCCTCGCGCGCCTCGCCGATAATGTTTGCGGTGATCAGCGCATGAGGTTCTGCGGCACCTGCCATCGCACGCCAATCGACCAGCTTGCCATCGACGTACTCATACTTTCCTTCCAACGTTTCGACGATATCCAGGTATTCCTGCATGGTGTATCGACGATCAGCAATTTCAGTCGCGGGCGATGCCATGATAAACCTCCAACTCCCGGCCTACTTCCCCAACCGCAGTCGCTTTGCGTCCCACTCCGCATTCTCTCGCTTATTCTCAGTGGCCAACGGCTGGCCCGTGCGCAGCGATTCAATCTCCAGCCGGGTGAGGTGCATCGCGCTGTGGCTGTAATCCAGAAATGCCTCTGCAGCGATGGGCACGATCGGTTGAATCAGCGCGAAGCACGCGGTGGCATAATCGCGGATTTCGGATTGTGCGTGCGCGTCCATGCGAAGCGACAGAAAATGCAACAGGTTGTGGAGATCGATCTTCCAGTACCACTCTGTATAGACACTTACTGGCAGCCCGATCCGCGCCAGTTCACGGCTCACTCCCTTTTCCATCAGCTTCTGATAATCGCCGTAGAGTGCCTCGGCTTTATCCAGATAGGCCAGAAAGTCCTTCGCGGTAAGCTCATCCATCGGCTCTTCGCCGCCTTGCTTATTGGTCTTGCTTTGCTTGCGAACGTTCTCCAATGGCGGATGGTAAAACTTATCGGGCACCACGCTGTAGCGCGCCGAGTATTCGTTGACGTTGGCGGTGCGATGGCGAATCCACTGCCGGGCGATGAAAATCGGCATGCGGTGGTGAAACTTGAACTCGACCATCTCAAACGGCGTGGTGTGTCGATGCCGCGCCAGATAGCGAATCAGCCCGCGGTCTTCGTTTACCTGCTTGGTGCCAGCACCATAACTCACCCGCGCCGCCTGCACGATTGCGAAATCGGCGGTCTTCCCGGCGGGCGCGAGCCTTGGCATGGTATCCACCAGTGCAACAAGCCCGTGATCGTGGATGTTGATTTCCCACCGACCCGCGCCGTCCATCACATCAATCATCTCTTCGTCATGCGGCTTCTTGTCAATCTGAAATCTGCTGGTGTCTGGGAGCATATTCCCGAATCATAACGGCTGTGCGGGCTGGTTTCGAATCGTTCGTATCGAACTTTTCCGCTCCCACGATTCGCCCCCACAGTCAACGACAGTTCAAGCGCAATCTGGTGAGTTCATCCGACAGGCAGCACCGCGCGCAGCCGTGCAATAACCGGCGGCACTACATCAATCGCCTGATCGATTTCTGCTTCAGTGGTAAAGCGGGAAAGGCTGAATCGAATGGCACCGTGAGCGATCCGATCGGGCACTCCCATCGCGCGCAGCACATGCGACGGCTCAAGGCTTCCGCTGCTGCAGGCGGCTCCCGCGCTGGCGCAGACATTCTGCTCGCTGAGCAATAACAGAATCGCCTCTGCTTCGATTGCGGCAAAGTTGATGTTGCTCGTATTGGGCAGCCGGGGGCTTTTCGCGCCGTTGACGCTGGTTTCGGCAACAAGCGTCAGAAGCGTTCGTTCGAGGCGATCGCGCATTGCCTGCACCCGAGGCATTTCGCCAAGCCCGGCGAGCGCGAGTTCTGCCGCTATGCCCATGCCAACGATTCCGGCGACATTTTCGGTCCCGCCGCGCCGGCTGCGCTCCTGTGGGCCGCCGATGATGTGAGGCGAGACCCGCAACCCGCGCCGCACATAAAGCGCGCCCACGCCTTTGGGTCCGTGGAACTTATGCGACGCAAAGCTCGCTAAATCGACGCCCCTTGAGCGCAAATCCACCGCGATCTTTCCCGCAGCCTGTGTGGCATCCACATGCAGCGGAATCCTCGCCCGTTGACACATCGCAGCGATCGCGTCGATGGGGAATATCACGCCCGTCTCATTGTTCGCCCACATCACTGAGACCGCTGCAACGTCGTCGGTCAGCGCCGCGTCGAGGCGGGCGAGGTCTGCTTCTCCGTCCAGATTCACGGGGATTTCGACGATCGTCCACCCCTCGCGGGCCAGATGCTCGCACAGCTCGCGCGTTGCCGAGTGTTCGACAGTGGTCGTCACAATCTTGCGGCGCGGCGATCGGGACTGGGCCAGCCCACGCAGAGCGGTGTTGACCGACTCAGTCCCCCCGCCGGTAAAGATCAGTTCGGCTTCGGCACACCCAACCAGCGCCGCGACCTGCCCGCGCGCCTCTTCCACCGCCGCCCGCGCCCGCTGGCCAAATCTGTGAGCACTCGAAGGATTGCCATAAAAATCCGTGAGATACGGCACCATCGCCGCTACAACCGCGGGGTCGGGTTTCGTGGTGGCGTTGTTGTCGAGATAACAAATGTTCACAGCGGGTTGAATCTGTCTTTAACCTTGCGCGACACCGCATCATAGCACCCATTTTGATCAATCAAAATGCCCTCCACCCGTTAACCCACGTTACTCCGAAACTTGCTGCAAAACTCTAGATTCATCCCAATGCGATTCTCCGCCCGCGCCGCGTGCCGCGGAGGGTAACCGGCGAGCCTTCTTGGCGAGCTTTCAGAACCTGTAGCAGCAAATGCGAAACTGAATTGCAGGCCTACACTCCAACGCGGGTCGCTGCCCGCATCGTCCCATCCGCCCGGTGTGCTCCGTGGGGCGGTTTGCCTGATTGCAGGGCGATCGACTGGCAACAATCTTCGAGAGACCGAACCAAGCGATCGAGTGTACCCATGCCCACGCTTTGGCTGATGGAAGATCAGTTATCAATCGAACTGGTTCGGCAGCTCCGACCCGATCGGGTCCTGCTCGTCGAATCGAGGAAGCATTACGCCGCATGGCCATTCCACAAACGCCGGATCGTGTTTCAGGTGTCGGCCATTCGTCACTTTGCCGAAGAACTTCGCGCAGCCGGCTTCGGGGTACATCACTTTGGTCTGAATCGACGACCATACCTCGATTCGATCAGCGCGATCAGGCACGTCGTCCGGGAGACGGGCGACTCGCAATTCGTCGTGATCGCCCCGTCGGAGCACCATTGCGCAGAGTGGATCAACACGATTCCTGAGACCGTCGGGGTTGATGTTCGTATCATCCCCAACACGCTCTTTCTCACCAACCGCGACGAGTTTGCTGCGTGGGCCCGTCCGCTCAAGCGGCCGGTCATGGAGCACTTTTACCGGCGGATGCGGGTGAAACTGGGCGTGTTAGTCGAAGCCGATGGCTCGCCGGCGGGCGGCAAGTGGAACTTCGACAAGGATAATCGCAAACCTCCCAAGCGAGGAATGACATTTGCCCCGCCGCTCGCAATCAGTCCCGATCCGATCACCCGCACTGCGATGAGTGACGTGGAGAGAGAATTCCCGACACATCCCGGCTCGGTTGAGGGTTTTGCGCTCCCGGTGACGCGCGCCGACGCCTCCCGGGCATGGGCCGACTTTGTAAAGCACCGGCTGCCACAGTTCGGCGATTATGAAGACGCCATGCTCACCGCCGAGCCGATATTGAATCACTCATTTATCTCGATGCTTCTCAATGTCGGGCTGCTGAGTCCAATGAAACTGCTTCGCGACATCGAAGCGGCCCACTTGGCGGGCAAAGTGCCGCTCAATAGCGCAGAAGGAATCATTCGGCAGATCATCGGCTGGCGAGAATACGTCTACGGCATCTACTGGTCGTTCATGCCCGAATACCGATCGCGCAACGCACGCGGGTCAAGACTCGACCTGCCAGATTGGTTCTGGACCGGCAAGACCGAGATGAACTGTCTGTCGCGCTGCATCAGCGGCGTGGTTGATCGAGCTTATTCGCATCACATCCAGCGGTTGATGGTTATCTGCAATTTCGCCACGCTCGCCGCACTGTCTCCGCAGGCTGTGAATGATTGGTTTTTTGCGATGTATGTCGATAGCTTTGACTGGGTTGTCACGCCCAACGTTGTCGGCATGGGCATGCACGCCGATCACGGCACCATCGCAACCAAGCCGTACATCAGCTCCGCCGCCTATATCAACCGCATGAGCGATTATTGCGACGATTGCCGGTTTGACCCAGCCGAGCGGGTTGGCGCAACGGCGTGTCCATTCAACTACCTTTTCTGGACATTTCTTCATCACTTCGCGGCGCAGTTCAAAGGCAACCCGCGTATGACCATGATGCTCAAGAACGCCGCGAAGATCGACGCCGAGCAGATGAAACGGATGATGCAGCAGCGGAAAGAGTTCATCGAGGTGCACGTCCGCGGGAAGGTGCGCCAGGCATGAAACGGCAAGACAGCAAGCTCTGCACAGTCTGCCATCGCCCGATGACCTGGCGGCGGAAATGGGCGAAGAACTGGGATGAAGTGAAGTATTGCAGCGCCGCGTGCCGACGAGACAAGTCAAAGCGTGCCAAACTTCAGGATGACCAGACCCCAACCACGACAACGCAGCCGAGTCGTTGAAGGAATTGGGCCCGCTCGGATTCGAACCGAGAACCAAGGGATTATGAGTCCCACGCTCTAACCGTTAAGCTACGGGCCCGAATTTGCAAAAACACTCAGAAAACCGCGATTTCCTTAGCAATTCTGCAAATTCTTAACGCAGTCGATTATCGTCGATTTGTCCACAGAAATCCATTCCCGTGCATCCTGTTGCGCTGCAATTGCGCTGCGCATTTTGGTTAGCGGTCGATAACCTCAGCCCGTTACCCTGGCGGGCTTGGGCGAGTCGAATGCGGGCAGGTTGTCCAGCGCCGAAGCTACCGCCTTTTGCGTCGCATGGATGTAGCGTTGGGTCGTCTGCCGGTTCGCATGGTGCATCGACGCGGCAATAACCGATTCCGCGACGCCCGCCAGCGCCAGCGCCGTGCCGTGCCCGTGGCGAAGCGAATAGAACACGGCCTTTTCCTGCTGGTGGTTTTCAGCGGCCAAGAAATCAGACTTGCGACGCTCGGCCTGCGCCTTGTCGTCGCGCACGGCGTTGATCCATGCCTCGCGGGCATCGGCAAGATCGGCCCGGAACATCTTCGCAAGGTTCGTAACGTCGGGCATCCTGAACGCCGTAGCGGCGGGCATCCGGTGCGCGAATTCGCCTTGAAGCATTGCGGCAAGCTCTGGCCGGATCGCTTGGGTATGCACTCGCCTGCGCTTGACGTACACCGCTTGGCTCGTGACGGTCGCCGGGCGGGATTCAAGGTTAAAGCTCGATACCGTCAACGCGCGAATCTGGTTCGGGCGGATGCCCGTCTCGTAACTGAATCGGTACAAAATGCTTCGCTCGCTGGCGGTCAACCCAAACCGCTCGGGCGCTGCCGGGGTGTCCAGCCAAAACAGCAGCGATTGCATTTCCTCGGGCATCAGTGCCCGCCGGGCGTCGCTGTCCACTTCGGCATTCTCAACCCGCTTCAATCCCTCAAGCGCAACACTTGGCGCGCGGCCCTCATCCGCCAGCCAGCGGCAAAAGCCCTTTATCGCGGTCACATAGTAATTCAGCGTCTTGCCCCCGATTTCCCCCTTGCGCCGCATTTCGCCTAGGTGGTGCTGTACTCGCGCCGATGCGCCCGGTGCGATCAGGTCGCGAAAGTGAATCAACGAAACGTCGTCAACGATCTTGCGAATGCGGGTAATGGTCTTGGTAACGTGAATCGGGGTGTCGCCCTTGGCTTCCATCGCCTGTTGATATCCGGGCGTTATGATGTTCCCGGCGGCGTCTTTCTCGCCGATCAGGTGATCGAGTAACGGCTTGTCGGCAAACGCCGATCGCGGGTCGATCAATTCCATTTCAGCCAACCGGGCGGCGGTCGATTCGTCCAGCCCTTCCAACCATCGGCGAGTGCTTGCGTCCAGTTGCGTGCCGTGCGTTCGGCTCTCGACCAATTCCATGACGCGCTTTGCCAGCCGATGCGATTCAACCTCTCGCGGGTACGCGGAAATCTTTTGCCGGCGGCGCAGGTGGTCGCGAAAGCGAATCGAGTAGTTCGGCGACTTCCCGCCCCGGTAGGTGGCCTTGAACAGAACGTAATCAGTGGTGTTCATGCTGTTCATTGTGCCCTGCCGTATCTATTTTGCAACTATAATCAGCCGTGCGCCTATAACCGCTGCAATTCGTTCGGCAGTGTCAAGCCTCGGCACGGTTTCCCCTTCGGCGATCCGGGTAAGTTGTGAACGCGGCATTCCCGCCAGCTTTGCAATCTGGTATCGGGTAACGCCCCGCTTTTCGGCGGTGGCAATCGCCTTGCGAAGTGCATCGGCGGCGCTGGCCTGTTTCTTGCTCATGGTCGAATCCTACTCCGGTTGCCCCGGCGAATCATCCGCGCAAGCGATTCTCAACCCGCTTCCAGGACGGCAAGTAAATGCCTAACGCGGTCATCCTCAGACAACGCATCGGAATTGAGCAACGCCCGCTCTAGCTCGCGCAGCTTCACGAGCATCTGCGGCGTCTTTTCAAACCCCTGAAAGACAATGGAGTATCGTCGCCGAAGTTCCTGCAGCGCCTGCATCGGCGTCAACAGCCCGGCGCGTACACGTTCGGCGGTTTCTGCGAATAGTCGTTGATGGTCACTCATGGTAAGCCCGTTGTCTCAAACAACCGGCGGCGGGACGGTGACAACCGAAAACCGCCCGCCTGCCGGTGGTGGTGACGAAACAATCAATTGAAGATTGGCATGCCAGTTTCGCGTAAGCGGCCTTCGCGGTCGCGGCGCTTGGCGTCTTCCTGCATGGCCTTAAGCGTTGCGCTGATGGCCGCCAATTCTTTACGGCTCTGGCTTAATATGCCGGTGTTCGGATCGGCGGATCGCCGTTCCATCGCGGCGAGTTGTCCAGAGCGGCCCAAGTCGGTCACGGTGTCGGCAAGTGCGCCGCGTCGGGGTTGGTTGGCTTCGAGTTGGCGGATGCCTTCGTTGAGAATTTCGGCCCGGTTTTCAAGCTCCGTGCGCTTATCCTCTTCGGCAAACCCAGCAATGATTTTGCGACGGGTTTCGAGTCTCTTCTTTGCCGCGTCTTCTTCGCGTTGGCCGACTGCGCGTGCGGCAACAGCCGCCAGCCTCAGGGCTTCAGCGTGTTCCGCGTCCAGTGCGTCCATTCGCTGCTGATGCAAGTCCTCGATTGCTTTTTTCGCCTCCGCGTACTCTTCCCCGCGCATTCCTCCGGTAGCTAAGAGATTGCGCCGCTGCTCGTCCAGTGCCCGCAGCGCGTCGGAACGCTGCTTGTCTGCGTCAAGTTTTCGCTGTTCAAGTTCTGGCAGGGCTTCGCGCCTCTGGTCAAACCTTGCGCGTTCTGCGGTGTCTTTAATGAACTTGCGTGCGCCGATGTCTTTCGTGTTGCGTTCGAACAGCTTTTTCATTTCCGCGTTGGCTTCTTTTAGCGCTGCCGTTGCCGCCTGTATCTCGCCGGTGAACATCTCTTTAATGTTTCGACCTGCCTGCCAGAACGAACCGACAATAGGAATGAGCTTGACGGTTTCCTCGGCAAGCTCGGCCGCGCTCATGGCACCAGAGTTGAGCGCGTCGCGCAGCTCCAGCGCTTTTTCGGTGGCGTCTTTCATCAGTCGCCCTATGATCGCAAAACCGGCGATTCGCCCCGCGCCTTGCAACACTTTGCCCATCTGCCCTAGCGGCCCGGATTCACCGAATGTCTTGTTCGCGTCGTAGCCGACTTGATTGATTGACTGGCCGATTTTCGCGAACGTCGCCGACGCGCCGGCGTCTGTTGCGGATACGGTGTAATTGATTTTTGAGTTTTCGGTTGCCATTGTTTGTTCCTTCGTTAAACGCCCGCTCCGCCAGCGGGGTGACACGCCGCACTTGCACAACTTCGTTATCGTGCGATTTCGTAAACGCCATCGGCGACGTGACGCGCTGCGCCGCTTCGCGCCGCTTCCAACAGTCGGCGGCGCTCGATTGCATTCGATGGAGTCACAACCTGACTGGTGAATGACTTCCCGGCGGTGCGCCGAACGATAATCGACCGTTCGCCATCGACGATATCGCGGAATTCATCGACCCGACGCGCGGGCGGTGCGATTCGTGCCGGGGTGGCGTTCGTTCGCCCGGTGACGTGCTGGCGAAGCTCGGCAAGTCGCGCGTTGGCCTGCTGGCGGAATTCGCCCGCAGAGGCGCTAGGGCGTGCCGGTGCTTTCGCTGGCGTCGATGTTGCCTTGCGCGGCGAATCGGCCATCTTGTAAAGATGCTCGATTGCTCCGGCGTTCAACGGCTTGCCGTCGCGGTAAAGTGTCGCGGTGTCGTTGTCCAGGGTCATCGAAAGTTTGTCGGTAATCTTCATGTTCGTACCTTTCATTGATTGAGAAAAAGCCCGGCGGCGGCGGCGGTGCCAACCGCCGGGCAAGCATCGGCAACGTGCCGACGCTCAGCGGACTATGCAAACGCGTACCGATGCGCCGCCTTGGCGGCCTCGATTAACTTCGCCTTGAGTTGGTCAACATCCGCCCAGGTCGTGTATTGGCTCGGGCAATACAATGCTGCTGCGGCTTCGCCGGGCGATTTGGAGTTCAACAGATTGTCGATTGCGACAAGTGCAGAACGGTGCGTTGAGTCGGGATATTGATCGTCGGGCCTGCTGGCGTAGACGACGGTGATTCCCTTCCCGGCCTTGGCGGCGTTCAACACTTCAACCCAGCGATTGAATTCGGCTTCGCTCTGGCCGTCTGCGCGATGCGGGATCAACTCGCGAATCGCATCCAATCGCCCGGCGTCGCTGCTGGTGTTGCGCGGCGTCGAAAGTACGGCTAATTGAGCGCCCGTTATGCGGCGCATTGTTGACTTGCCACCGTAACCCAGGACGACATTTCGCCGATCAGCGTCGGCGCGCTGCTGGCGCTGCTGGATGGGATCGGCCACGCCAAGCGTTTTGTGGTGCCTTGCGGTCAAGGTGTCAACCTCCTGTTCGACGGCTCGCAATGCTTCGATGCGCCGCCAAGTGTCGGCGCTCTTCAACGCGAGCGCGTCCAACTTGGCCGACGCCTGCGCCCGTGCCGACTCGAGCGCCCGTTCGATTTCCACGCGCTCGGCTTTCAACTTCTCGCCGGTTGCTTTCAGTGCGGGAAGTTCGGCAACCTTGCGTTTCAAGTCGGCAAGGTGCGCCAGTTCGGCCCGTTCGGCTTCGGCCACTTCGGGCGCAATGCCGAGGATGTCGCAGGCGCGCTCAAGCTGTTCATCCTCAGCGGCGGTCAACTTTGTTCCTGCGGCTTTGACGATCAGCCGACGATACGCTTCGCGCGCTTCGGCGGTGGTGGTCAGTTGCTTCGCGACCTGTTCGGCGCGACGTTTGGCGAATCCAAAAAACATGGGTCAATCCATTTCTGCCGGATCGTTGCCGGCGGGGGTGAAATCTTGTGCGGCGGGAACATCCTGCTGCACTTCATTGAATCGCTTTTTCCAGTGACGCGCCAAGGCGTCACGGTTGATGATGGTTTGCTTCGCTTCGTCCAATTCGACAATCAGTCGCCCGTATCCGGCGGCGATTGCAGAAACGGAACGGCGAAGGCGATTGTTGCTCTGCACCAGTTCGTCAACCTGCCTTGCAAGCTGGCGGCGGGTGGTGCCGACAAGGTTCATCGCGCGGCGACGGTGGCGGGGTTGCGATAACGCCGTATCGTGGCGCTCGGCGGCGACGGCGGGTAAGGTGGTCATCGCTTCCCCCTTGTTGCCGCCCATTCGGCGAGGATGCCATTGATGAGATTGGCCGCGCCCTGCCCGTACTTGGCGTCGGCCAGGAACAGCTCCCACAACTCGGCCCAGTAGCTCGCCGGCGCGGGGTTGCGGATACGCTCGCCGCGCCCCGCGTCCTGATGCGCGCGGATCAGAACATACACAAGGCACACGTTCACCTTGCGCGCAACGGCGGCGGCTTCTTCGGTCGTGAGACTATGCGGCTCCGCGATCCAGTTGCCAACGTACCACGGCGAACCGGGGCGCAGAACGTCGGCGGCCTTGACCGATGCTCGGCCCGGCCCGGCAATGTCGATCGCGTCATCGTCCGGCGGACTGTCCAGGCTTTCCGTCATCCAATCCGCCACGTCGGGCAGAAACGATTCCGGCCACGGCGGTTGACCGAACGGCCAATCGCGGCGGAAAAGCCACTCGGAAACGGTGCTGTTGCTGCGCCCGATGCGCCTTGCAAGTTGTCTCGCTGAATCAATCGTTGCCATTTGTCATAACTCCGGTTTGTTGTGCGACTTAGAACGCGGTTTCATGTTGACCCACGCATTGGCGTGTTATTGACCCGCTCCCCTCCGTGGCCGGGGAAGAACCTAACTTGTTGTCATTACTAGACTTACAACACAACTTAGCTCGCGATTGTTGCAAAGCCAGTGATTCGGCGGCGGGGGTGGGTGCTGCCTTGCCGCGCTGGTTGCCCGCCAGTGCCTGTGTGTCGCATTCTGGCGCGTTGGGGTTGTCGCCGACAGAACCGTGCATTGACTTCGATTGCGTTCGCTGCGCTTCCAGTGGCGTGGCGCTTGGCGGGTTTGCCGCCGACACGCTGGTGCATCGCAAGCCGAAAGCCCGCAACGCTGCTTTCAACAGCCTGCGAAGCCTGACGATGCCCGGCGGGCCAGCGCCCTCGGCCTTAAGCTCAACGATGTACGATTCGCCGCTCATCGTTTCACCCCCCGCTTGGCCGATTCGATGATCCACGGCGCGGCTTCGGCGGTTTCGGTAATGCCGATGAAGTTGTTGGCTTCGGAATCGGGCGAGTGTTCCCAGCCATCCGCCAGGTTGCTGACGGTGCCAATCTCGCCGGCGGCGGTGAGAACCAGCAGCAATACCGGCGACGACCAAACAGCGGGTACGCCATCGGGGGGTGATTGATCGCGGTCGAAGTACCACGCAAAAAGAGGCTTCGGCGGGGCAAGCATCTGGACAATGCGTGAATTGTCAGATTCGCCAGTTGTTATAGAAGATTGTCCCATTTTCGGCTCGGTTGGTGTTTATTGCGATTATTGCGCTTTTTGCGTTTTGCGCTTAGAAGTCATTTTAGAAGATTATTATTATTATCTATCTCACATATCCCCCCCTACCCCTTCCCAAGTCTCTACCTACGGCGCATTGCGCAAAAAGCGCAGAACGCGCAATATTCGTAGCGGCTGGATTGACGCGGAATCTGCGCGACGGCCTGCCCCGTCTGTTATCGCCGTCCATTTCGAATAGGTAGCCTCGTTCGACAAGCGCCGTGAAAGCGGGTTCGGCGTCTTTCATAGACGGTGCCAGGCTTCGTACGCCCAGCCACAAATCGCGGGCGGTGACGATGCCCGCGTTAAGTCGCTTGGCCTCGTCCCATAGACGGCGGGCAATCAGCAGTTCCCCGGTTACCCCGCTATCGCTCAGGACGTAGACGGTGTGCTCCAATGCTGCCCGGGCAAAGTCGATCGCGATGCCCATTGTGTTGCCTTCGACCAGCAGCATGTTCTCTGCAACACTGGCGTACATGGCCAAGTGCATAAGTGCTGCAATCCGTGCGGTTTGCCCCGGCAATTTCCCGCCAACGTCGGGCAGTGAATACAGCTTGCCGCCCTCGCGCATCATGTTTTCAACCTCTCGCTGCCAGGCTTTCCATCGCTGATAGGCGTCGGCATCCAGCGTCAATAGTCGCGGGCGCTCAATCGGCAACGGGATTTCAAGTAGCCGTTGAACTTGTTCGCAGTAGGTGCGCGATACTTCGTCGGCAATTGGCCGGTGTTCAAGCGTTCGGTTGCCAAGCATCGACGGCGGCGCGAAGAATTGGATACGCGACGTTAAGCCCCGCTCGCGATTCTCTTTCCGCAATGCAATGTCTTTCGCGATGCCAGGTTGCGGGGTGACAGCGATGGTTAGCACGGGTGACGATAGCGACACGGAACGTCCGCCACGATCCACGCAAACCGGCGACGCGCTGTAGGCTTGCAACACAAGGTCTAGGTTGCTGCCGCCGTCGCGGCTGTAGCGTTGTCCTAGCAAGGTGCCGAAGATGCCCGCCTCGTCGGAGAAGATTCCCAGCCGCTCACCTTGCTGGCTTAGCATCGTGCCCAGGTGCTCGGGTGTAACATCCTGCGCGAAGATTCGCGGCGGGTGCATTACTTCGGGCAAGTCGGCTTGTAGTTGGGCGATCCGGTCTAAGAGGCTTGCGGCGGCGTCCAGATCCTCAGCCTTTGCCGCTTCGGCCTGCAGCGCCTTGATGGTTGCCGTCTTTACCGCAAGCTCGGCCTGCTGGCGCTTGATAACCGGCTCGGTGCTGGCGCGAAGTGTTTTCTCGTAGTCGATCAGCGGTCGAATTGCGGCCCGAATGATTGCCGACTTGCGGCCCCCGGGCGGATACAGCGGCGCGAAGTACACGCAAATCGGTTCGACGTAGCCACGCTCGGGGGAGATTTCAAACTTACCTTGTGTCGCTGTTGCGATAACCGCCGTCGTGACTGCCCATGCGATTTCTGGCGGCGTTTCGGTTGCTTCGGCCAGTGCGCGCACAAAGTCGCCGTGCCATCCGATCATGAGTTCAACCGGCAACGGCGGTGGCGGTGGCATTTCCAACGGCGCGACGCGCTCAACGACGCGGCTTCCGAATTCGCCCTTTGATTTCACTTCGGCCAGAGCATCCGCCAGCTTGTGCCTTATCTCTGCGTCACTCCACAGTGGCGAACATCGGGAATTGAATCGGGCAAACTCGTTGTATGCGTCGCGTTCGCTCAGCCCGAACCGAAACAACTCGCAAGCTGCGTTAAACGCGGCGTCGTGCCCGTGGTGCCCGCTGATTGCCGCCGGCATCTTCGCTAGGTATGCACGCGCCCGACTAGCCCGCCCGTCGTCCGTTGCGGGCACCTCAACATGGTTGCCGTTGATTCTCGGCGTCGTCTGTTCTTCGGGTCGCTTCGGAATGCGTTCCAGCAGTTCCGCCAGGTCGTACACGCGCGTCGGCTCGCATTCGACGATTGACGATTCTGCCTGCGGTGGCTTGTGGTTCACAAAGCCGGGCAGGCGCATCACTCGCTCGGGGTTCTTGACGGCGCGGTCGCTGCCGATGTGCGCAATCAAGTCGCGGGTAATGTCGGCCCATTGCGCAAGGTCGGTGATTTCATCGGCCAACCGCCAATAGCAATGGACGCCGTGCCCGGTAGCGATGGTCAGCGTCGGCGCGGGCATTCCGTCGGCCAGCAGCTTGGCTTCCACCTCGGCAGCCGTCGCATGGTCAAAGTCTGCGAACAGTGTGCGGGCCAGTGCGACCGATGCATCGCCCTTCGCGCCGCGGGCCTTGCGCGGGTTTGCGCCGATGTAGATGTCGGCGGTCGCGTTGTCCGCCAGCAGCGAAGCCGCAAGCTCGGCCAACTCTTCGGCGAGGTGCCAGGTGCATACGACATTTCGCCCCGCCGGTTTCGTGCGGTCGATGCGGCGAATCTCGACGATATCGCCACGGCTGAAAACCGCATCTGCGATTTGTGCTAGCTCGTCGGCGGTGTCGGGTTGTGTAGTGATTCTGTTGCTCACAATCGCAGCCCTTTCACGAGCATTGCAATCGCTCGGTCATAATCTTCGCTCGTTCCGCCAACGCGCCAGCCGACGAGCGTTTCAATCGTCGCCTTGCAGTTGCTGTAATGTTGCCAGCGATGCCATCCTTGGCGCGGTCGCCGGCGAACCATTTCACGGATTGCAGCTTCGACCTCGGGAGAAATTCCCTTGTTGGCTCTTGAATGTTTGATTGGATTTGCTACGGTCGTCATAGTTCAGCTTTCGCCCGCCGTCGGCAACTTTGGTCGATCCGCCGGCGACGGGTTTTTCATTTACTGAAACAGGTTGGGTTGCGGGTCGCTTTTCCCGACGTGTGCAGACACGGCCAGGGGTGTTTTCGTCGCTCTGCGTTCGTCCTGTAGCCTGTTTTTTCTAGACCGCGACGAATTTTTTCGGTTTTCGGCGACTTTCATGCCAAGTGCCGCTGCCATGTTGCTTTGCAATTGCTGCCGCAGGGATTCCCATTCTCGGTTTGTCATTTCGTTTCCTTGCCGCGTGCGCGGCGCTTAGGGTTTTTGTTTCGTTGGTATCGCATCGCATCGGCTTGTCGCGAGTGCTTCAGACACAACCAATTCTGATACGCCGGCGGCGAATCGGTCGCGCGCTCGTTGCAAATGACGCATCGAACGCGGCGAAACTGAAACGTTGACTCGGTGGCGGTTTTCATCTGACTCCCTTCATCACAAGATCGCGTCGCTGCTGCCAAGTGACGCGCGTCGGCGCGCCTGCCCGAAGCCATGCGACAAGCTCGCCCCGGCTCCATCGCGGACAACGCCCGTCGCCCAGTTCGACGCGACTCGGCACATGGCCGGCGCTGTCCATCGCGAGAAACTTCGATCGCGAAACGCCGATCAGCCTTGCCGCCGATGCGGCGTCTAACCCCTCGGCTTGCCCGGCCTCGGCCAGTTCGACCAGGCGGGCGAGTAGTGCGGTTACGTCGGCTTGCGTGGTGGTGTCGATCATCGCTTTGCCCCCCTGCGTTGAATCGCTTCGACGGCGCGCCGGGCCAACATCCGGCAGATTGCCTGCACGATCGCAGCATCGTCGGCCAGAACGTTGGCCGGCAATCGCGGCGTGACGACGTTCATCTTGCGGCGGGTGGTTTGCGGTGACACGCTAGGCATGCGCAATCGCCTCCCGGCCCAGCGCCCCGGTGCGCGCTAAAGCCCGGCGAACATTCTCGGCGGCCCGCTCGTCATAAACCCTTGCCCCAGCGATGCGCGTAGTTTCCTCGACGCGATACGTCTCGACGGCGTGCGCTGCCTGTCGAGTCGATACGCCGTACTGGCGGGCCAGCTCTGGCAGTGTGCGATACTTTATATGTGTCTGCATCAGCGCCTCTCGGTATTGGGCGGCGAACAACACAATGTTGCCCTTCCTGCTGTTACGGGTTTCTAGTAGACGCGCGCAAGAACAAACGCCCGGCCAATGTTGGCGGGCGTTCCAGGGGCTTAGGTGTACACAAGACCGTCTACGGGCTGTTTACAATTACCGCGCGCGGCGGCCCTGTTGGCGTTTGAGGTCTATCTCTTGATCATCTTGCAGTGCTGCAAGTTCAAGTATCTTGTTGTCGGGGACATTCTTGAGTTGTTCCGCATACCGTTCCCGCTCTGAGGGCTTACATGCTTCGATAAGGCTTTTGCGGATCGCTGCGGCGTTTTCTTGCGATAACTCTTGCGGCGCGTTGGTGGCGGGGTCGGGAAAAATGTGCAGAAAAGAATTCATTGGATCGCGGCCCGAACCAGACTTAGCGTTAGCGGCGGATAAGACCGTCGATTCTGTTGCTGCCGAAACGCTCGAGTATTTACGGCGGGCGTTCCTCGTTGTTTCGCGACGTGCCAACAAGTAAGGCGATTCCCGAATTGCGGCGGCGATGCTTGATCGCTTGCCCTGCGTCGCCTTCACCAGTTCATTTATCGACACCATTTCGCCATTGCGCTGTCGTACAATTTTCTCGCATTTTTGGCGCAGCCGATCAATTTCCCCTCTATCCGCACGCATTGCCCTTGTCTTGCTTTTGTTCGCGGTGTGGGAGAATGACTCCCCGTTGTCAGCCGCACTACACGCGAGCGCGTGCTGCTGCTGTTCGTCGATTCCCGGCGGGATCATCGATTCAGCAACGCCCAACAGCGCGTTGGCGTATGCCAGTTCGGCGCTTAGATCAGCCCCATAGCCTGCCGGCGGGTTTGGGATCGCGTTTCCGGCGTTTCTCAGTTCATCGGCGATTCGGTCAAGGTGATCGATATGGATCGTGCCGGGGTTGAATGGTAGCCCTCCGGCGGCGGCTTGGGCTTGTTGTCTAATGCTCTCTGCAATCGCCGATCTAAGTTGCCTCAACCGCTCGACAATGTTGCCCGGCCCGGCCTGCGTCGGGACGATTACCGGCTCGGCCTTGCATACGCTGGCCAGCAGTCGCGCGGCGGCGCGAAGATCGTCGGGCTTTGTTCCGGTGCCGTCTGCGATAGCCGACAGCGCCCGCCACGCTGACGACAGCGCGTTGCGCGCGGGCAATATATCGGCGGGAAGATCGGACGGGCGCAGCGCCTGCCATTGCTCGCAGCCGTCGCCCTGCCCGTTGCCATCGACTTGGCGGGAATTCAGCGGGCGCATTGCTGCTGCAATCCGGCTCGCCAGGCGTGCCGCTGTCACTCGCGCGGCTTCGGTGTTTGAGGATAGGGCAATCGAGTCGGCCAGTGCCGTCATTGCGGCGGGCGTGTCGGTGATGCTGGCGGTGGTGAATCGCTTCCACGGCTCGGCTTCGTAAACGGTTGCCGGCGGGCTTGTGCTGGTGTGCTGCTGCGGGTTCTGCTTTGTTTTGGGCATTGCAATCCTTTGCTCGGGCCAGCCGGGCGGCGCTGCGGGGGATTGCGTCCCTCAGCGCCGGCCCGTGCTGTTCGTTCGGTGATCAAGCCGAACGCCCGATGTTTCAGGCTGATAGTTTCTCTGCGATTTCAAATAGGTCGATTGGAAGCTCGCCGGTATCTGCTAACTCCATAAGCCCGACAATCCATCGCTCATTCTCGTCCTCAGACAGTTTCACAGAATGATGATTCGCTTTGCAGTATTCCTCGAACGACGACTTGTCGGACTGACGCCACAACTCGCCGTCGCGGATTTTTGCAAACGCCCGCCCTACCTGCGAGACCTTCCAAAGCGCGGCGTCGATCTTCGTTTCCAGTTCGTCAAGGCGATCGCTCGCGTCGGTCGATGCGCCGGTCTGCTTTTCGGGCGACGCCATAGCCTGCAATGCGGCGCGAACGCTCAAATCCGTCGCGCGCGACGCTTTTGCCTGCTCGACTATCTCCGGGTGCCGGGCCAGTCGCATATATCGCTGCGCCACGCTTTCGGAGAATGCGATATTGGCTGCAAGCCAGTCGCCCCATTCTCCATGCGCAACCCTAGCCTTTTGTTCAATCAGCAGCTTGCCAGCGTTCATTGCATGTTCGATGAACGCCTTACCACTGCGGATACAAGCCTCGTGCTCAGCATTGATAGCCGATGCCACGGGTAGCTTTGACAGGTTCATTTGCAATCCTTTCGGCCCGGCAATCACGGGCGTTCTTTAAGCCCTTACTCTCGTGCTGATAAATGCGACCGCTCGACCGACGCGCCGCGCAAACTCGAACGGCTCCAATGTCAATCGAATGCGAATCAGGTTTAGATCGTCCAATACCTCGAAGTCGTTCGGCAAGTCGAACGTGACAAATTGGAAGTACCACGTTCGCCCCTCAATTCTTAGGTGTTCCATTTGGCAATCCTTCCTGCCCGTCGCAATCACGGGCGTTTGTGTTGGTTGAAATCGTAAGGTGGTTGCCTTCGATTTTGTATTCTTAACTCACTCTGCGTGAAGTTGTTCACCGAGTTATTCACCGATTCCTAAACAACGACATACTTGTAGACCGCTCGGAAGATTCCGGCGATTGACTCGCGCGGGTACTCTTGCGCCGGGTGCTTCCGGTTGCGCGGCTTCAAAATGACAACGGCCCGCTTGCGTCTTGTTTCCATGTAGACCCGCTTAAATGTGGTCGTGCCGTCCTCGAAGCGGACGAAGCAATCGTCGCCGTTCGCAACCGGTGCGTTTGGCGAAAAGACAACGACGTCGCCAACGGCATATTTCGGTGCCATGCTGTCGCCGGCGATCCGTGCCGCGAATGCGTGCGGGTCGCGAATGTCGGGGCAGGATATGTACTCATTTGCCAGCCCACGCGGCAATGCATCGTCGTCAAAGGTGTTAGGATATCTCACGGCGCGCCACCCTTCCGCTTTGTGTTGCCGGTTGTTCGATATCATGTTCATCATCGCCGGTTACGACATTCGGGGCGGGCGGCTTGGCCATCGGTGACGGTCGCCATTCACGATAGAAATGAACGTATCCGCAATCGCCGGTGACGCCTTTGATATCGCATTGGCCACGGGTGACGATGTTAAGAATGTCCTCAGAATCCACGGCGCACCCCCATTTCGTTCGAGAATCCGGGCGGGGTCGCGCGGACAGAACGCTTTGTGGTGCCGTCTGAATCGTCGATAGAGAATGCGTCCCGCGCCAACATCGCGAGCAACTCATGCAGCCCACTTGTAACGGGAATTTTTCGGCGGCGCATTGCGCCGTAGGTCGATATCAATTCGCCGAAGAATTCCAGGTCAAGCTCGGTGTCGATGTGTCGCATCGCCTCAACGACGCTGTTCCAACGATTGACAATCTCTTCGGGGGTGCGAAGCGTGATACATTGCCGTACACTTCTCATTGCGTCACCTCTCGTTAGGTGTTGCCGGCCCCCGGATGTTCAAGCATCGCGGGGGCACTTCTATGCCCGGCACTCGCCAGGCTTGCCGTGCATTGTCGTTAATGGTATGACATTGTCAATATGGCTATGACAGATAATAAGCGGATGCCGATTGACCGAGAGAAGATGAAAAGACTGCGCGAACAGCTTGGGTTATCGATGGATGAAGCCGCTGCGAAAGCCGGGCTAACTGGCCGACAGCACTGGCATCAGGTCGAAACGGGCAAATCAGACGATATCCGCATTTCAACCCTCGAGCGCATCGCCGCTGCCCTTGGCGTCAAGGCGAAAGATTTGTTGAAGTGACGCCCCGCCCCGTCGGATATGCAACACCGGGTGTTGGATATCCTGCCTGTCTCAATCAACTTGGATCGAGTTCGCAAGATAGTTCAAGCTGCCGGTGACAACCCGCGCCAGCCGCTCGCCCCGAACGTGCCCGGCTTTCTTGCCCAGGCTTGCGACGTGAACGCGCAGCGTCCACCTCAGAATGGCCCAACAGGGCTTTGTAAACCCAGTCCTTGCGCGGGGGTCGTGTTGGGTATTCAGCATTTCAACAGCAGGTTCGCCGCTTGCCGGCGGTGACGTGGATACCCCCACTGCGATTAGGTCATTATCATCGGCGATCAGGTCGGTCGGGGTGACGACGATTACTCGCCTATCTTTCAGGGAACCCCCGTCCAATGGCGGGCAGTTGGGCAGAAAGTACACGTCGCCCTGTCGAATCTTTGCGGGCATCGGTGCATTCAAATGGCCGATTTGCCGGTAAGTGCTGTGGTGTTGCGGCCTGCAGCGCTTAGCCACTTCGCATAGCGCCTGCGCAGGCTGGTGTTGGCGCTTCTAAGCGTTCCGGTGCTGCCAGCCTTTCGGGGCGACGCTAATACTCTCACCCTCGCAGTGGTGACGCCGGGGGACCATGTTTGCACTTCGCCACGCATTACGACTTCTGTCGTGTTATCCATTGTTGCCACCTCCTGCGGATGCTGTTCTTATCATAATCGCTGACGACGCAACGTCCACATTATTATGCATCGCCCTCAAGATGTACCTTCCCGGTGCCTCGACTACAAAAGCCGGCACGGGAACAATAAGCGTAAAGACGTCCAGCGGCTCATGCCGTTCAAACTCTACTTCAATCGCAAATAACGCGGCCTCTTCAACCGGCTCTATAAACTCAAGTGTAAGTTTCTGGCGGACGTAGGCGTTGCTGCCTCGAACATATGCGACGTATCCGCCAAGGGTTGCGGGCAGTTCTTTAACGGTTATGCCACCTATGACGCCTTGGAGCGTGTGTTTGCCCCGCCCCTTGCTTTCCAGAACATCGTCACAAAGCAGCAGGCAATTGCATGTCGGCGCTTCGGATAGGGCGGTTTTCTTTCGCTTTGCCTTGGCCACGCATCGACATCTTATCACACCGGGCGGGTTTCCGTGCGCTGCGCCGATTTCGATTTGCGCTGCAATTGCGCTGCGCCGGGGTGTTTTGGGGTGAAAGTATCGTTTTTGTTGGGGTTTTGGGGCGCGGTAAAGGGATTATGAGTCCCCTGCTCTAACCGTTGAGCTACGGGCCCGCGGGCAGCAATTTCGTCGATTGCCTGGCAATTGTCCACGCCGCGGTGAGCGCGCCGCGTGACGGGGCCGGACCGCAGCCAGCAAAGGTGGCAGCGGAGCGGGTTACTCGTCGCAAGCTCGCGTGTCGTGGTGCGCCTTCGAGATCATACCCCGCGGCGACGGCGGGTTGTCAGCAGCGCACCCAGTGCGAGCAGGCCTGCGGAGGCCGGTTCAGGGACGATCTGCAGCACCACGCGCCCGCCGGGCATGCCATCGTTCGGGATGATGACGATTTGCGCCATTTCGACAGCGGGCAGGCCGAAAATCTCCTGGCTCGTGGGGCTGACGACCAACCCGTTGTTGACGATGGTCCGGGCGTAGTCAATCAGCGTATACTCGCTAGCATTGTCAAAATTCTGAAGCTGATTGATGACCAGCTCGCCGTCGAGGATGAGATCACCGGTGACAAAAAGCCGATCGTTGAAGGTATCGAGCGGTCCGCCGGGACCGGCAAACTCGAATTCAAGAATCGCACCCTCTTCCATCTCCACATTCGGGAGCGTGATTACTCCGAGCGCATTGTTGAACGTGTTCAGCCCAGGGTCCAGCATCCCGCCGGACAAGACTCGAACCGTTCCGAAAGCGACGCCGTCAGGGCCGGCGGTGGTCGGCCGGGGCAGGTTCGGGGCGACAGATCCGTTCCCGCCGAAGGTAGCACCGGGCTGGACCGTGATGGAGGCGATATTGGGGATTGCGCCATCGACCCGGAGATTGGCGCCGGGGGAAACGGTGATTCTCCCCTGGTAATCGCTGTCGACGGAATTGAGAGCGACGATCCCGCCGCCAGTGATGTGGAGGTCGCCCCCCTCGAAGCTGGTCAGCCGGCTGTTGACGATAAACTCGCCCCCGAGGCTGCTGATTTCCGCTCTGCCCGCGATGCGAACCACTCCGGTTTGAGTGCCTGGTGTGCCAAACACGAATGTTCCCCGGTCGCCGCCGAGGCCCATCCACGGGCTGTTGCTGCCGCTTCCAATGGCGATAGAAGGCTCGATCTGCCCGCCGGAAAAGTTTGCCGAGACGCCGAATGTGTGCAGCGCGTTGTTGGTAAGCCCCGCCGGATTGCCGGCCGGTGAAAGATCAAACACGGTGTGCCCGATGAACCCGCCGTTGCCGGCATCGAGGTTTCCAATTCCGCTTTGCGACAACGTCAGCGCACCGAGCACCGCGGGCGAACCCGACACGCCTGCGAGGCGGCCATTCAGCGAGATGGTGCCCGCTTGCTGGAATGGCATTGCCAGGCGGACAATTCCGCCTTCGCGCACGAAGATCTGCCCAACTGTTACCGGGGAAAATGGCGTCGATGTATCGAGCGAGATGCTTCCATCGCGGACGTTTGCCGAAGCGGTTCCCAACCCGCCCGCCGAGGCAACTCGAAGATTGCCTCCGTCGATCACATCGGTGACTCCACGGTAATCATTGGCGACGAGGTAGTTGACCGTCCCCCCGCCGCTGATGGTGACGTTGCGCGGCGTCCCGCCGGCCCCACCTGCATTGGTGATCGCTCTCGCAAAGGTGAATTGCGAACCCCCGCCGGTTACAGGATCGGGTGATTCCACACGCAGTTCAAGATCTCTGGCCAGCACGACATTGGAATCGAGCCGATGTTCTCCGCTGCCGCTGCCGGCACCGATATGAATCGTGGCGTTGTGCGCGAGCGTGTCGAAGGTTGTTGTAAACGCCTGCCCCGGGAGGTTTTCAATATTGACGGCATTGTCGTCATCAATCAGCAGGGAACCGAGGGTGACATCCTGGCTCAGCTGCAGCGTTCGGCCTGTGGATCCAACATTCACAAACCGCGCGCGCTCCCCGATGGCATTGGGAACAATGGGCACCGCAGCATTTGGCTCCTGGAAACTGAAGATGCCAGCAGCGGGGTTATTCGGTGCCTGCCATACCCCTGGGTTGAACCAGTCGCCGGTGCCTGTAGTGAGAAACGAAGTTGCCGTCGGCGGCGCGGCGGAGGCTTCAAAGTGGATTGGTACGACATCGCTTGGCGTACCGCTGTTGTCGGCGATGAACGTGAGCGACCCGCCGACCCAGATATCATCGCTCGCCGAGACGCTCGACGGCGCGAACGGTGAGGCATAGGTATAGGTCGCGCTAAACGGTGTCGGCGATCCGCCACCGAAGAACGTGGTGCCGTTGGAGATGGCCGAACGCAGCAGCGCGCCATTCGGGCCATTCTTTCGCCATTGCATGTCGAACGCGACCTGCGTCGAGCCGCCAACCCCCGCCGTGCCGGCGACCGTCAGCGAAAAGTACCCAACCGCAGTCGGGCCAAACCCGCTCCCCGTGACATCAAAAAGCCCGCCGAAGCGCACCTTGGTGATGGTATCGCCGGTAAAGACATTCGTAGGATCGGCTTGCGCGGCACCGCTGCCGCCTGCAAATGTCCAGCTTGTGGTCGTTGAGTTAGCCACATGACCAATGGACCCTTTGCCAGTCGCGCTGCCCCCTGCGGAACTACCAGTACGGTTTAGTTGAAACGTAGGGCTTCCCGGCAGCAACGAAGAGGACGGGGGCGCGATGGCGAACGTAGTCTTGCCGCCGAGCGCGCTATTGGTGTCGGCATCCCAACTCCAGGTGGCGCTTCCGCTTGAAAAAGCAGCGCCGGCGAGCGAAATCGCAGGCAGCGACAATGCCACAACATGACCCACCACGGCGCGCATTTTGCGCGCGTTGAATCGTCCAACCATCTTCAATTCTCCCTCAAACCTCAGAGCATGGATTGGAACGAGGAAGCTACCGATCGAGCAAACCGGCAGCCCTCCAACCCGCTGAAAAATCTACTCTGCTGCGGTCTAGAGAGCAAAGAAAATGTGAGAAAACAAACCATAGCACCCCAACTTTTGCAGATGGAGCGGGCTTTGGGCAAAATGGGTAACCTGCGGTCTGGCTCGGGGCGTTTGGCGCGTTCGACGAAGGTCCGCCGAAGGTCCGTGGTGCGCGAGCGACACGCAGCGAGAATCACCGGCGTCTGCGCAGCAATAATCCCGCACCCGCCGTGAGGAGTCCGACGGTGCCTGGCTCGGGCACCGAAAGCACGACGACCCCGCCGGGGCCGCCGATGTTCGGGATAATCAAGATGGATGCCGCCAATTCCGCCGGCACACCGTCGATCGGCTGGCTCAGCGGGCTGATCGTCAGACCGTTATCGATCAGCGCGCCGCTGTAGGTAAACAGCGTGTAGACTCCCTGATTATCGAAATCCTGCAACTGGCTGATGAGTAGCTCGCCGTCGAGTGTCAGTGTTCCCAAGACACTCACCTGATCGCTGTCAAACTCACCGAACTCAAACTCGAGCACCGATAGATTCGACAATTGCAGGTCATGCACTGTCAATTCGCCGAGGGCACTGTTGTACTTGTTCATCCCCGGATCGAGCCGGCCCTGGTTGTCAACAATGACCGTGCCCGCAAGGCTGCCGTTACCCCCGAGAATGCCACTCACGAGTATCGACTGCAACTGCGGCAGGGTTCCATCCACCCGTAGCGCGCCGTCGGGCAGAACATCGATGAATCCTTCAAACTGGTTGTTGGTGGAGTTGATGCCGACGACACCCGAACCGGAGATCTGCACTGATGTCTCTGACCCACCGAAGATTCGTGCGTTGATGTCCAGATCGCCCCCAATTGCCACCAACCGACCGCTGCCGAGGAACTGCAGAATCGGGGCATTGGGGTCATTCGGGTCGGTGCCGTATGCGCGATCAATCCCGTCGGAACTCAGGCCGACCCACGGACTGCTGCTGCTCAGCCCAACGGTGATGTTGCTCGACCCCAGCGTTGTCGCGTCGGCGGAGAGGCCGTAGAGGTAGATCGGGCTTGACCCGAGGCCCGACGGGTTGGTCGCCGGGGATGTGTCGATGTTCTCGTGGCCGACAAACGAACCGGGCGAGAGGAGTATACCCGAACCTGGCCCCACGCTTAGCTGCGAGAGAATGCCCGGATTTGCCGCAAATCCACCCCCCGGTGCGATAACCGCCTGTGCGTTTCCGAAAGTTGCGACACCGAGCACAAGCACGCCGCCCGATTCAATGCTCATCTGGCTGCCGGTGCTGAAAAACGGCTGGGAATCGTTGATTTCGAGGCGACCATTGCCAACGAATGCCCCGCCGCTGCTGAGAGCGCCGCTGGAGTTGGCGCGAACAGTGCCCCCGTCGCTGATGTTGAGGTTGCCGTCGTAAAAATTGCCCTGGTTTAAGACCAGCACCCCCCCGCCGCTGACGTTGATATCGCGTGGCCCGCCGTTGGCACCGATCGGCCCGTCGATGATGAGCACGCTCCCCTGCCCGCTTCCGGGTTGATCGGTTTCGACGCGAATGTCGAGCGAGTCGTCAAGAATTAGCTCGGTGCTGATCGAGTGTATCCCCCGGCCGGCGGTGGCACCGATGAAGATGCTGGCATTTCCGGTCGTTGCGTCCATGTTGAGGCTCTGCGTGCCCGCGCCGCTCTCAAGAAAGACGCTGTTGTTTTCGTCAATCTGCAGTGCTCCAAGGGTGACGGGGGCATTCAAGACCAGCGCCCTGGGCTCGCTGGCATTATTGACGACTCGCGCACGAATGCCCTGCCCATCCGGAATCTGCGGGACCAGAGCACCCGGTTCGGTGAACGCAAACACGCCCGCAGCGGGATTGTCTGGGACGGCCCAGGTGTTCGGGTCATGCCAGTCGGATGCACCACCCGCGGGACCATAAAAAGTAGCCGTCGGTGGGGCGGCGGACGCCTCGAACTGAATTGGGACAACGTCGCTGGGAGTTCCGCCGTTGGAGGCTTGCAGCGACAAGAAGCCGCCGACCCAGATCTTGCTCGTGGTCCCGATCGTAGATGGCGAGAAGGCGGTGCCGTAGGTGAAGGTCTTGCTGAAAGAGAGACCGGTCACCCCACCAAAGAACGTCGTGCCATCGTTAACTTGCGACCTCAAAAGCGTTCCGGTCGGCCCGCCGAGGCGCCACTGCACGTTGAAATCGATTGCGGTCGAACCACTCACGCCCGCGACCCCGGCTGCAGTCAGAGAAAAATATCCCACGCCGGTCGGCCCAAAACTCGGCGAGGTGACGTCATACAACCCGCCGAAATTGACCTTTGTAATCGTGTTGCCGGTGAACTGGTTGAGTGGATCGTTCTGCGCAGCGCCTGTCCCGCCTGCGAAGGTCCAACTGGCGGTCGTCGCGTTTGCAACATATCCGATCGACCCCTTGCCGGTCGCCACTGCGCTTCCAAAACTGCCGGACTTGTTCAATTGAAATGTCGGACTTGTCGGCAGGGCGCCTGAGGAGACGGGACCCTGTGTGAAACTGGTTTTCCCGCCGTTGACGCTGTTGGTGTCGGCATCCCAACTCCACGTCACACTCCCGCTGTTAAAACCGGCCCCAGCCAGCGCCAGTGTCGGCACTGCCAGCGCCATCGCCTGGACCAAAACGGAAGCCCGCGAGCGAGTCAGGTGACATTCAGAAGGGTGAAAGCGCGCCATTTTTTCCTCCAGACCGAATCAGAGAAGTGCAATCTCAACCGAGCACAGATGTGGTCACCGCCGTCGAGACGGCAGAAGTGTCACCCTGTAGGCTACCGGCACCGGGCACGACATACAACAAAAAAGTTGGCGGTCGCAGGCAAATTCTTCCGATTGCGACGGTTAGCGGGCACGGGTAAGCTTTTGGGTGAATCGCTATGCAGAGATTTTCCAATCTGCGCATCTCCGTCGTACAACGCCGGCTGCTGACTCGGACATTCCTCCTTGGTGCCGTCCTCACCTTGCTCGTCATGGCTGCGGAGTATGCCGGGGCCTTGGATGCGCTCGAACGGCACATTTACGACCGCCGAGCGAACGCATTCCAGTACTTCAGCGAACCGCCTTCGAAGGCGATCGTGCACTACCATATTGACGACCCCGCGCTGGAAGAGGTCGGTCGGTGGCCCTGGCCTCGAGAAAAGCTGGCTGCCGTCATCGATGAACTAAAAGGGGCCGGCGCGAAGGTCATTGCGCTCGATATACTGCTGACCGAACCGCAAGAGCCGAGTGGTGTTTTGCAACCCGACGGCAGCTACCTCACGCTCCAGCACGACGACATCCTGGCAGCCACCATTAAACGAGCCGGAAATGTTCTTGTGCCTGCGTCGGCGGGCCAACTCGCCGAACTCACCCGCCCCCCCATCACCGCGGCGATGGTGAAGCACCTTAGGAATGACCTGGAGATCGAGTCCGACGCGCTGCGCGCCCTGCTGATCGCCGACGGTTTCAAGGACGATTTTCAGCTCACCACCATCATCCGCGACGAGTTTCTGGCATTGCAGTCGGAAGCGATGCTTCAGCGCGTCGATGAATTAGTCAGCGAAGGCGTGCAGAGCTTTGACGCGATCCTGCAACGAGTCGCCCCGAAGACCGCAGCGGCGGGGTTGCGATCCGACGCTTATCTGCTCACCGCAAAATCAGTCGTTCGCGTCAACGCGATACGCACGCTCGATCGGTTCATGCGCCCGATCCCAACTTCCGCCCCGCCGCTGTTGAAGGCTCAGATTCATGCGATGCTCGCACCGATCCCGGTGCTATCGTCGTCGGCGGCTTACTCGGGGTATGTCGATTTTGTTCCCAGCAGCAATGATGCGGTTGTCCGGCAAGTGCCTTTGATTGCCAACTACCGTGGAAAGCTCTACCCGCATATGGCCCTGGCGACTGCGTGTGCGGCGCTCGATGTAAAGATCGAGACAATTCGCCTCGAAGAGGACCGCATCATTCTCCCCCGCGAGGGCCTTGCCGACATCGAAATCCCCATCCGCATAGAGCGTCCCGAAAAGTTTGGACCTGTCGGCGGCTTCATGGATCTTCCGTGGTTCGGCGACCGGGGCAAAGAATGGTGGAGCATCTACGACTGGAAGAGTTTCGCCCGGCCCGCGCAGCAGGAGTCGATACGAAATGTCTGGCGCGTGCAGCAGTTTCGCGAAGCGATCACAACCAACGAAAGCCGGGCACGCGATGCGTGGCTTTACGTCAACATCGGCATCCTGGCGGGGGCGAACAAAGAGCAGCAGCTAAAGGCGCAGTGGGACGATGCCACATCGGAAGCGCGATCACAAATGCTCAAAGCAATCCTCTCCGATGAATTCCTCATGCCGGGTGTGGACGAACTCCGAAAGCTGGGGGCAGAACAACTCGACGAGCGCGACCAAAGGCTCGTGGCATCAATCGATGCGATGAAGAATGTCCTTGAGCAGAATGACTATTTTCAGGAGCGCCTTCTCGCAATTCAGAACGAGTTGCGGCAGAAACTCGAAGGCAAGATCGTCATGGTAGGCTGGGCGGCTGCGGGGAGCTACGACTACTATCCGACCTGCCTTCACGCACAATGCCCCGGGGTCGTCATCCAGGGCGTTGCGGTTAACTCAATTCTGACACAGACTTTCTGGCAGCGCTCACCCCCGTGGCTTGCCCCGATCATCACCGCAATGATGGGCGCGCTGGTCACGCTCTTCGTGGCATTCCTACCATCCTATCGCGCGCTGGTGGCGACACTCGTGCTCGCACTTGTGTACGGCCTGATTAACGGCCTGCTGCTCTTCGATTTCAGCAACTGGATTGTGCCGGCGGCGGGGGCATTCGTCGCCGCGAGCGTGGTCTGGGGCATTCTCACACTCTACCGCTACATATTCGAGTCCGCCGAGCGATCGCGTATCACCAAGCGGTTCAGCGGGTATGTCGATCCGGCGATTGTTAACTTCCTCGTCGAAGACCCCGACCGCGTGCACTTTGATGGAGAAGTGCGTGATATGACGGTGGTCTTCACCGACCTCGCCGGGTTCACCACGATCAGCGAAAAGCTGCAGGAGCGTACCGTCCCGCTCCTGAACCTTTACATGAGCCGAATGATGCCCATCATCCGGCGGCATAGGGGCACATGGAACAAGTTTCTCGGCGACGGAATCATGTTCTTCTACAATGCGCCAGTTGATAATCCCAACCACGCGCGCGATTCGCTGCTTACCGTCATCGAGATGCAGCAGGAAGTGGAAGACTTCAATAAAGCATTGCTGGAGCAGAAGTTACCGAAAGTTGCGATGCGGGCCGGCATTGTCACGGGCAACATGATCGCCGGTGATGCGGGTTCGATCGGCGAGAATCACGAGGCAAGCGACTACACCGTGCTCGGCGACAACGTCAACCTCGCCGCCCGGCTCGAATCGGCCAACAAGGCCCTCGGCTCGCGCATGCTCTGCGTCGAGCGCACCATCGAACTGGCTGGCGAGGGTGTACTGCATCGTCCGATCGCCAAGCTGCAGGTAGTGGGCAAGAGCCAGGGCGTGATGACTTACGAGCCTCTCTGCCTGTTGAAAGACGCTACGGAGCAACAATCCCGCCTGGCCGCCGTCACAAAAGAGGTCGTGGACGCGTTTATGGCGCGGGATTTTGAGAATGTGATCAAAATCGCCGATCGCATGCAGGACGAGTTCGGATCGAGCAAGTTCACCGCTCTTTATCTGCAGCAGGCCAGAGAATTTCTAATCGAACCACCTCCGGCAGATTGGGATGGGACGATTGTGCTGGAATCAAAGTAGCGACTCCGCCGTCTCGGACGCGGCCATTGGCCCAGCCGCAGCTTGTGCCACCGCAACTTGCACCGCCTGAAATCCGCCGGGCACCGATTGAATCTCGTAGCGTTTGCCCGAACCCACATGTTCCCACTGAATCGGCTTTCGACACTTCCGACAGAGGCGCACCGCCCATGTCATGCGGTGCCGATTTGCCCACCATCCGCAGCGGGCGCAGCCGACGCGTAAACGCGTTCGCACCGTCTTCACGCCATCGGCTTCTTTGAAGCAGCGTTCTGGCTTTGCGCCCAGTCGTACGCACATGGCCTTCCAGCGGGCGCCGTGCCCGTCGCCGGGCGTGAGCGCATGGGCGATTTCATGCAAAATTGTGTCGCGCACTTCCGCTTCGGTGTTGAGATGAACAAGATAGGCCGAGAGTGTGATGGCGCGCCGGGTCACAAAGCAGGCCCCGAACCGCCGACGGGCGTGATCAAAATCAAACTGCCACGCGGCGAGTCCGTGTTGATCCATCAACGAGCGTGCGAGCTTTCGTGCATCGACCAGATCCATCGCGGGCTATCGTCGCATTGATCGGCTCTTATCGTCAAGCAATTTTTGGACGCTGGCATGTTTCGCTCATCGGCGTTATCTCTGTTAGTCGGTATTCCCATCAACATATGGAGCAAAGTTAGACATGTCACTGCTACAGGATATTCTCTCCCACAACGAGGCATTCGTCGCCGCGAAGGAGTATGCCAACTATCTGACCGACCGTTTTCCCAATAAGAAGATGGTCGTTTTGACATGCATGGATACGCGGCTGGTTGAGTTGCTCCCGCGGGCCATGAACTTTGGTCAGGGTGATGTGAAAATCATCAAGATCGCCGGCGCCCAGGTATCGCACCCGTTCGGTAGTGCGATGCGTAGCATTCTGGTTGCGGTTTATGAACTGGGTGCGACCGAGGTGTTTGTGGTAGGACACCATGGCTGCGGGATGACCGGCCTGAGCTGCGACGCCATCCTGCAGAAGGCGCGTGATCGTGGCGTCAGCGAGAAGATGCTCAAGACGCTCGCCCACGCCGGAATTGACCTGAAAAACTGGCTTCGAGGGTTTGACAGCGTGGAAGGGAGTGTGCGCGGCAGCGTCGAGATCATCCGCAATCATCCTTTGCTGCCGCGCGATATCGTGGTTCACGGCCTCATCATGGACCCTGAGACAGGCTCCCTCAATCTGCTCACCGACGGCTACACTGCTGCGTCGTAGCGTGGTGTTGAGCAATCGCTAGTTTTTCACGTCTATCCCCAGCACATTGGCGACGGCGCGCTCGCGTCCTCCGCTGGGATTGTTGAGCACTTTCAGTTCGCCGCTGCCAGGATCGCGCTCGACAAGCGTGGTGCTGCCCCCGCCGTCGAGGTTGATGGCGTTCACAACGCCCCGCTTCTGCAGCTCGGCGAGCAGTTCCTCCCCGGTCATGCCGGTCGCTTTCCCAGGTTGGCGACCATCAACGGTAAGGACCGTCAGCCGAGTACCGTCGGCGTTTACCCCGACCGCGGTCCGGGGGTGCCTCACGAGCATCATGCCGGCAAAATCGCCCGGCGCGGCACCATCCACCATGATGAATGTGTTGCCTGCCACCACCTGCCGCGCCCCCGAGCCGACCTTGTCTGGGGTGGTAATGTGTGCGGCACCAGCATCATCCACCCAAAGTACAGGCCAGTCGCGCTCCCGGGGTGCCCATTGCTTGCCATCCGTCATTGTCCATCCGACAGCCGACGACCAGACACCTTCGCGGTAGCCGAGCTTTTTTCCCTGCTCGTCCAGCACCTCTTTGATCGAGAAGAAGCTGGCGTTGACGGCGAGTTCCAGTTCTTCCTGCCTGGCAATCTTGCTCACAGGCGCGAGTGTGGTCTGCCACGGCCCCTCACCATCGGGGTCGGGGCCGCCGGGCAGCACTTTCACTGTCACCCGGGGATCAGACAGATCGACTTCCAGCGTCCAGATCCGCTGGGCCGGCTCGGAGCGCTCCTCATACGCGATGCGATAAGGTAAACCTCCCGCAGCGTGCGGTTGCGTAGTGGGCGCATCGCAGTAGGCCCATGAGGTGAAACAAAACGCCATCACAGTCGCCAATCGATTCATGACATCTCCAGAAGAAGAAAGCGTCCCGAAACAATCCTGGCAAAGCCGTATCAGGACCCGATCGACGCCGTAGAGAGTAGTACATCGGCCGGTGTAGTTGAAGCCGGGAACCGTGACCACGATCACGGCGAGGCGATTGTTGAAGAACTTGCCGGGCTGCGTCCGATAACTGAAGAGTCGGTCCGGCCACGATCGGACCCGGAGATGCTGCATGCAAGGTCTGCCGAGCCAAACAAACGTTACGCCGCTCAGCGCGCTTTCGGGGCGATTTCGAGCCAACGTCGAAGCACTACGCACGCGCGACCCGGAACTGGCTCGTCGGCTCATAAATATTGTGCCAGATAGGGTTTATGGCATTGTAAGCGATGCCGATTCTGTCAGGCTCGCAGAACTGACGCCCGAGGGGGCGCGGCTGCTCCCCCATCCGGTTCCGCCGGGGTCTGTTGCGGGGATTGTTCAGCAGTTAACGTCCAACCAGCAGGTATCCGGCCCGTTGCTTGTTGCCGGAATCGACCACGGCTGGCTTTGGGACGCCCTGAGCAAGTTGGATATCAAAACCCCGACGGCGCCCGGTCATCGAATGCCGATTTTTTTGCTGGCAAACGACCTCGAACGCCTTTGGGCCGTGCTGCATCTCCATGACTGGCGGCCTCTGCTCGCCGACCGCCGGGCGATCATACTCGGCGGGGGCGATGTTGCGGCACAGTTGCGACAATTGCTGATCGATCATCCTGAGATTGCGTTCCCGCGCACGTGCATCACGGTCGACCCGAATGCCTGGCCCGCGGGCGAGAGCTTTGATGAAACACTGGCGACCGCCAACCAAGCGGTGCATCGCCTGACCGCCGCCGTCGATGAGCGGCTGCGCGCCACGGCAGAGAGAGCGCCGCCCAACGTAGCTCTCGCCGAGGCGTTCGCCAGCGGCCGGCCGCTGCGCATACTCGGCATGACGAGCCTGTACACGACCTTCCTACAACACTCCATGCGCGATTGGCTCGCTGGCATGGAATCGCTCGGCCACACCACGAAACTACTGATCGAACAATTCGACCACGAGAAGCCGCACCCGCTGACCTATCTCACCGCGATCGAAGCGTTTGCTCCCGACTTGATCGTAATGATCGATCACTTCCGGGCCGAGCTTCCGTTGATGCCGCCACATATTCCGTTCGTCATGTGGGTGCAGGATCGGCTTCCAAACATCTTCTGCGCGAAGGCCGGCGCGGCACAGGGAGAACTGGATTTTGTTATCGGCTATGGCCGGGGCGAGTGCGTCAACACCCTGGGTTACCCGCGGCAGCGATTCATGGAGGCGGTGGTCGGCGTGAACGACGCGCGCTTCAAGCCCACGGCACGACGGGCGACTGGCGATGATGCCTGCGAGGTCGCATTCGTCAGCCATGCGTCAACCTCGCCGGAGCAGTTGGTTGCCGAGCAGATCGAGAGACTCGGCAACACTGGCGAAGCGAAACGACTCTTTCATGGCCTGCTCGACCGCCTGCAGGCTGTCTACAGCAGTGGCACCGCCGTCACCGCCGCGCACGAACTCCGGGCGATTGTCGATGCAGCAATTCAATCATCGCGCGTCGACGTTCCCGACGTGCGACCGCTGGTGGATTTCGTCACGCACAAGCTCAACAACGCCTTGCTGCGCCATCAGACGATTAGTTGGGCTGTTGAAACCGGAGTCGATCTTCACCTCTATGGCCGCCAGTGGGATCTTCATCCAAAGTTCAGCCGATACGCGCGCGGTGTTGCGGAGAATGAGTCGCGGCTGGCGGATATCTATCGCTCGGCGAAGATCAATCTTCAGGTCACCCCGCATGGTTCGGCGCATCAACGCACGTTCGAGGGGCTGTGTGCGGGCGGGTTCTTCCTGCTTCGCCATGTGACCGGTGACACCGTCGAGCGCATTTACCAGCGTGTCTGGATGTGGACCCGCGAGCATGGAATCGAATCCGATGTGGAACTGCTCCGCAGGGCCACACCCGAAGTGCACCAGTGGCTCAGCGAGATAGCCCAGCTCCGCGGAGGCATGGGACTGGCCGACTCGGGGAACCTCGTTGACATGCTCGCCTCGCTCCATCGCTCAGGCTTCACCCGCTCGGCTGGCACCATGTTTGCCGAGTTTGATCAAGTCTCATTCACGAGCCGGGAAGAGTTTCAATCCAAGCTTAAGCTGTTCCTAAGCGACGCCGTGCTCCGAAACGAGATCGCGGGTTCGATGCGCCAAAAAGTGCTCGACTCCGTTACATACTCGGGAATATCCCGCCGGATGCTGAGCTTCATTGCATCGCAACTTCGCACCCACGATGGCGGCATTCCGAAACTAATCGCGGCATAACTGGATCAACCGGAAACGTTCGATGAATCAACCAAAACGCATTGCCCTGATGACCACGCTCGGCCGCAACGTCGGCGATGAGTTTATCCGTGAAGGGATTCTTGGCTTTTTTGACGCGCTAGGGGTGGAATACGATCCCTACTTTGTTGACAAGCACGATCTCAGTACGCTGCACGCCCGACGAAAGGACGAACTTCATCCGCTCACCGATAAGTTCGCCGATGCCGATGTCATTGTGCAGTGCGGCGCACCGGTCTACTGGCACAATGGCAAGCATCGCAGCTACACCGCCGACTGGCACAACGCGCTTTGGGAAGACCGCATTTTCAAGCTTTCCGGTGCAAAAGTGATTCTTAATCTTGGGGCGGGTGCTGGCCAGGGGAGCGTTGACGACCTTGCGACGATGCTTGACGACGCGACGCTGTGCGCCTTCGCTCGCGCCGCTGGTGCCGCATGTCGGGTTACCACCACGCGCGACCCGCTGGCGTCGCAGTTTCTTCACGCGCTGGAGGTTGGGCACGCGCTGCTTCCCTGCCCGGCTTTCCACGCTGCACTTCGGTTCAACGCAGGTCGCCAATTCCAACCGCGCGATGTGCTGGCGGTGAACCTGATGCCGCTCGCCGGCCACTTCAAGTTGAAGCCCGAGACCAATCCGGCACGGTGGCAGCAGGTGATCGCCGAAACACTGCCGATACTACGGCGGGATCATCAGCTTGTGTTTGTTGCACATAACCCCGCCGAACGCGAGTTTCAGGAATCGCTGTGCAGAGGCAGTGAAGCCGTGTTTTACTCAGACGACTACCGCGACTATCTGTCGATCTACGCGCGCGCCAAGGGAATCGTCTCCAACCGGGTTCACGCTGCAGTGGTTGTCGCCGGCTTTGGACGACCTGCGGTGCTGGTCGGAAATGACGCGCGCCTCGGAATCGCCACTCCCATCGGCATCCCCGCAGCCGATTCGTCAGTGGCCGACGCGGGTTGGATCGTCCGAAGTATCAACGAGCAGCTAAACGACGCTCACAACATCTTCATACAGCGGCGCGCGCTCCAGAGCGATTCGGCACGCGCGTACCAGATTCACCTGGGTGAGGCTTTGAACCCGCTCGACGCGCAAAGCAGTCGAGACACGCCGGCTAGGTTGCCATGCGCCGCGTGAACTGTCGATCATACTCCCGATCGGGAGCGACGTAGGAATGAAACCGCAAAGGAAACGTCATCTCCCCTGCAGGCAGTTCAGACATGAGCGCCCGAGGCTTTCGCGTGTGCGTTGCATCGTCTCGGAAACCGAGGTTACGCACCAGGTTGGTGCTGGGCACCACCGACAACCCCGACTGCAGGGCTCGCGCAAAACTCCACTGGAAGTCCCAGGTATCCACCTCGCCCCGGTGGGTTCGCGCATATGCAGCAATTCTGGGCGCGGCTATCTCCGGATCACCAAACACATCTGTTACCCGGTCGCGCAGCTCCGCGTCGGAAAACAAGCTCATGTTTACGTCGTAAAATCTCCAGGCCCGACGCCACGATGCCCATCCCCAGATCGAGCCGCAGCAGGAAAAGTGATATTGCTGCCGCGCCGCCTTCCACTGACCGAGAGGGTTAAACCCACTCACCATCATGACGCGCTGGTCATCGGCGTAGTAACCGAGCATCGCATCGAAAAACTCGAACATTGTTGCGTCTGGGAGAACGTCATCTTCAATGACGATCGCGCGCTCATACCGGTCAAATGCCGCGGTCAGGCCGCTCGCCACGCGCTGCTTACAGCCGAGGTTGGTAGCGGCGTAATCGCGAACAACCTCGCAGTTCCAATTCACCCGCTCAATGATCGCCCTCGCCGCAGCACACCTTGCCTCGTCGGCGGGATGCGAGGCGCGCGGCCCGTCGGCAATGACATACAACACCCGCGGCTTGGCCTCGGCGATCGATTGAAACACCTGCTCCGTGAGATCGGGGCGGTTGAAGATCATAAAGACGACCGGCGTACTGAGCATGCGACGATCGTCCGATGGTTCAGAAAGTTGTCAAGTCGATGACCAGCACAGCACCACCATTCGCCACGACCCCGGCCAACCAATACGCGGCCGCGCTGGTCGCTCCGAGCAGGAACATCGATCGCGCCCGCCGACTGAGTGTGTGGAGCGCCTACCAGCTCGGCCTGCTCGCCAAGACCGGCGGTGATCGCAATCTTGTCGGCTGGATCGCGCGGCATCTTCATCAACCATCCAAACTCGCCTGGCTGCTCTCTCCCATCGACTTCCTGCGCTATCGCGAACTCGGGTTCGCGCTTGAGGCCATCGCCAAACTCCCACGACCGCCGCAACGTGTGCTTGACCTCAGTAGCCCAAAACTGCTGCCACTCACGCTCGCCCACGCCCTGCCATCGGCAAGCGTCCTCTCGACCGATCTTCTTGCTCATGAAGTCAACTGGTCGCGCGGCAAGGCGGTCGCTCTCGGACTGTCAAACCTGCAGGCCCGTCAGGAGGATGCCCGCTGCTTGTCCTTTGACTCCGACTGCTTTGATCTCGTCACGAGCATCAGCGTCTTTGAGCACATTGCCCCCGAAGCCGACGGCGACGCACCTGCGATTGCAGAACTGGCGCGCGTCCTCGCCCCCGGCGGCACGGCGGTCATCACTGTTCCCTGCTCACGCACCTATCACGCCGACTACATCAAGGCAGACGTTTACGAGCGACAAGCCGGCAGCGAGCCGCTCTTCTTTCAGCGCTTCTACACCCCGCAAATGCTCCACGAACGCTTCGTCAGGTCCTCCGGGCTGACACTCAAGCGGCTGGATTACATCGAAGAGCGATGCTTTTCATCCGATCCGAAGCAGCGGGTTGCACATTGGATCAACTGCTCCACACTGCAAAATCGAGTCTTTGGGCCGATGTATCCGATGCTATCTAAGGTCTTTCTATCGGAACCCCGGCCGCTCGCACGCTGCAGGAAGCCCTATGTCGCGTGTCTGCAGCTTGTAAAGCCACTGAAACCACTTGCTGAAAGCCTAAATTGATGCCGAATCCCTCGACCCAACCACGGAACCGCGTGACGTGACACCCCCGCTCGGAAGTTTCCCGCCTTACCAATGGCCGGCGCGCTGGCTCTCGCGCGCTGTCGCCCCCTGGCGCGCGCTCGCCGCGGGGGTCTTTTATGGCGCGCGAGCCGCGGGCGCGACGGTATCGCTCTTTCGAGCCAGTCGTAGGGCCGTTGCCGTGTTGCGTACCGATGGCGCCGGCGATGCGATTCTGACCGAGCCGCTCATTCGCAGCCTCGCTCGTCACTTCGACGGCACCGATGTTCACCTCTGGGCGCCCGATGGCGCAGTTGCCCTGTTCGAGTCGCACGCGAAGATTGCACGCTGTATCGCCGTGCCCCGTGGGTTTAAGGAGGGCAACCGGCGAATCTTCTGGTCGCTGTCGTGGCGCGCCCGCCTCGGCTACCAGCTCGGCCGACACAGGTACGATCTGGCAATCTACCCGCCTGTCGATCCCGAACCGCTGGGCGCATGGCTCTTCGCGCAGATCCGCGCCGCCGAAAAGTGGCACAACGCCGGCACCACGCTCAATCAGTTTGACTGGCAGCGAAACTGGACCCGCCAGTTTGCCACACGCACCATCGCCCCCCGTCCCACCGGCGGGCACGAGCTACTCCACAACGCGCACTTCGCCGAACAATGGGGCGCGACCCCGGACAACACCGCAAACACCGCGAACACCGACAGGCCGCAACTGCCGCTCAGCCAGCGAGCACTGACTTATGCCGGCGTACATATCGGTGCCGCACGCCATGCCGTCCGACGAAGCCGCGCCGCGGGGCTTATCGGCATCGTTGCCGCCGGATCGGCGACGATCAACCAGTGGCCCATCGATAAGTGGGTCGCAACGGCGCGCCGGCTTTGGGAACAGCACACATTGCTTCCCGCACTCATCGGCGGCCCGGCGGATGAGGCCTTCCTGCAGCAGTTGTCGCGCCGCTTGCACGACATCCCTCATCACATATTTCCAACCGACTGCGACATCGCCGTCGCCGCCGCCGTTGTCTCTCGGCTTGATGGACTGATTACGATCGATACCGGCCTCGCCCACGCCGCAGCAGCGTTCGACCTTCCCTCGGTCGTCCTCGTCACCGGTGGCATGCCCGGCCGGTTCTGGCCGTGGCCGCTTGCCACGCGCTCCATCGCACTGACCAAGCCTGTGCCGTGCGCCGGCTGCAACTACCGCTGCACGCAGGAGGCGGCGCACTGCATCACCGACCTCTCGCCCGAGTGGGTCGTCGACGCGCTCATGCGCGCCATGAAGTCCTCAGTCGTTCTCTCGCAATCGCCGCGCAAGCAATATCGTCACGCCGGATGAAACGCCGTTGCACAGCACAGCAGCTCAAGCCGCTGCGTAAAGTGTTTCGTCGTTGAGGCCGCGTCGCAACTCGATGTAATGCTTCACCATCGCGCGGTATCGGTCTTCAGAATCGAGCAGCGCACGCACCATTCGGCGGCTGGGGGTCTTGCCGAGCCATTCATCGCGCAGGCCCGTCGCCATCGGACGGATCGGCGACGGTGATGCTGCGAAAAACTGGTCCTTCTGCCCGAACAGCGCCGGCCAGTGCTCCACATAACCCGCTCCCGCCGCCTGCATCAACCGGCGCGCCCCCTCTTTGCTGAAAAGATGCGTGTGTTCGAGCGGATTGAGATGCGCCAGAAATTTATCCTGCGTCGCGGCAAGCTCGGCGAACGAGCGTGGGCCAGGATATCTCGGCGTTTGAAGAAACAGCACGCCATCCGGCTTTAACAGCGACACGCAATACTTCATCGTCCGCAGCGGCTGCGGCAGATGCTCCAGCACGTCCATCAGTGCAATCACGTCAAACGACTGCTTTAGTAACGGCTGCTCCTCGACCGGCCCGGAAAACACCGGCAAATCAAATGTCCGCTGGCCGAAACCGACGATCGTCGGGCTAAGCTCGATGCCGGTTGCCTCAAACCCTGCCTGCTGCATGAGGTAAGTAAACCCGCCGTGCCCGCAACCGATCTCCAGCGCGTTGCCGGGAGGGAGCTTCACTTTCAGGAGCTGATTCAGCCAGAAGAGGTTGCGTTCGGGCAGGTCCGTCCGGCTGCGCTGAAAAATATCGCCCGCGCGGTCGGGGGCATCGTTCTGGCGATACCAATAGTCTTTTCCATACAGGGAGGATTCGTCATCGCGAATGCGCGGGTCGCCCGGCTCCGGCGAACAAGTGCATATCAGCGTATGACACGCCTCACACCGAACATACTCGGCATTAAAACTCGCCAGCCTCGCTCCGCCGCACCAGCACATTTTCGTTTGAGATTTCATCGCTTCGACCCTTATCGGACTGCGCAAACGATTCTCTCCACTTTTTACCCAACACCACTCTCACTCCAGACCCGGCTGCCCGAGGCTTTCGGGAATCTCAATCACTTCACCCGCCCGGTTGACACACGCAATCGTCGTCGCGCCCGTGGCCAGCAACTGTTCGCCGCGATGCAATTCGTAGGTGTGGTCGTACCGCACATGCGTCTGCTTCACGAGCGTCGTCGTCAATATCACCTCATCGTCATACCGGGCGGCGGCGCGATACCGCACCTCCGCCTTCACCACCACAAAAAACACCCCGCTGCGCTCCAGGTCGGCGTAGCTCACCCCCGACTGCCGCAGAAACTCCACCCGGCCCATCTCGAAGTATTGCAGGTATCGGCTGTGATGCAGATACCCCATCGCATCCACCTCCGGATAACGCACGCGCAACGAAATCTGATGGCTCGCAGGCATAGCCGTGAGCGTATCGCGAGCCAACCCGAAAACAACTCACCCCCGACGCCCTCCGCACGGACAATTCAACAGGTCCGCGCAACACTCCAGCCTCCGCCTCCAACCCTCCAACTGCCATTCTGGCAAAAGAAATATCGGGCATTTCAGGGCATTCCCGGGCTCGCC